>ERZ1023696.19-NODE-19-length-39573-cov-8.845282_pt1 | contig 39573 bp, 32 predicted proteins | sample MGYA00520859_ERZ1023696 | MGnify/ENA primary metagenome ERZ1023696 (study PRJEB33180, sample SAMEA4046002) | wastewater metagenome | place: Denmark | collected 2016-03-13 | study: EMG produced TPA metagenomics assembly of the PRJEB13832 data set (Local surveillance...
TAATTAAGAATTGAAGTGAACTTCACTTCTCTCTCATGAGCGTTTGTAGTGCTAAGCACTAGTTCCAAAGAACTTGGCACTCGCCATCAAACGCCCACGCTTATCGGCTGTATATTTTTAATGAACCAGATACCAAAACAGCAAAAGCTTTCTTGATTTCCTGACTTAGCTGCGATCAGCTGAGCCTTAAATTATAACAGGCTTTTTAAAACCCTGTCAACCCGAAGGTCTTTGCACTTTCTTCACCAGCCACCGTCTCCAGCAACCCGCTACTCTCAGCGCAGCCTTGAATTATATACCGGGTTTTTACCCAATCAAACCCAAAATCACACCTTTTTGCAAACCTTCTTCTCCACCACCCAGATCTTCCCAACAGGGACACCTCTGAACAGCGAAGCCTGCGACTATAGCATGGAAAAATGAGGAAAACCGGAAATGCGGGGACACGTCATCTGCATTTTTGGAATGCCATACCAGCGGCCCTCAAACTTTCCACTTCTCAAGCAACTTGTCGGGTCCCAAGCTGTCATAGCCCTCGAACGGCTGGTGGATCCAAGGATTGGTGGACAAGAACTCCACCGAATAGTCAGGCGTGAAAGTTGACTGCCCCTTCGTCCAGATAACCGCGCTTCGCAACTCCGATATGGGAGCGTAGCTCGTCTTGAGCATGTCGATCACCGCATGCAGCGTATGACCGGAGTCTGCCAGATCATCTACCAACAACACACGCCCTGCAATTTCACCCTTGGGGGTTGTGATGAAGCGTGCGATGTCCAGGTGACCTTGAACCGTACCGGCTTCAGCACGGTAGGAACTCGTCGACATGATTGCCAAAGGTTTGTCAAAGATGCGGCTCAGGATATCTCCTGGACGCAATCCACCTCGAGCAAGACAAAGGATGGTGTCGAACTCCCATCCCGACTGATACACCTTCAGAGCAAGTTTTTCGATAAGGCTGTGATACTCGTCATAGCTCACGTAGAGATGTTTGCCGTCTTCCGTCAACATGTTCGCTCCTGATTTGATAGCTGGTAGCGCTCAAAAATAAGCGCCTAGAGTGTTATGCCACGTAGGGATGGCGCATCAGGATGGTGTGATCACGATCCGGGCTTGTAGAAACCATGGCAATCGGAACACCGGTAACTTCCGCAATGCGTTCCAGATATTGCCTTGCACCAAGGGGCAGCTTGGAGTAGTCCGTCACACCGACCGTTGAATCGCTCCAGCCCGGCATCGTTTCATAAATGGGTTGGCAACGGGCAATATCGTCTGCGCCCATCGGCAACAGGTCAATCAGCTCACCGTCGAGCTTGTAGCCGGTGCACAGCTTCAGTTCATCCAGCCCGTCGAGCACATCAAGCTTGGTGATGCACAGTCCTGACAGACCGTTGACCTGAGCACTGCGCTTGAGCAAAGCTGCATCAAACCAGCCACAACGGCGACTGCGTCCAGTCGTTACACCCTTCTCGGCACCCACCGTGCTCATGTGATAGCCAGGCGTTCCGGGTTTTTCCCAATCCAGCTCGGTAGGAAATGGTCCGCCACCTACGCGTGTGCAGTAGGCTTTGGTAATACCAAGAATGTAATGGAGCATGCCGGGGCCAACACCCGAACCCGCGGCGGCGTTGCCTGCGACACAGTTGCTGGAGGTTACGTAAGGATAGGTGCCATGGTCCACATCCAGCAGGGTGCCCTGCGCACCTTCGAACAGGAGATTATCACCCGCTTGGTGCGCGTCGTTGAGTTCCCGCGAAACGTCTGCCATCATGGGCTTGAGAAGTTCTGCGTGGTGCATGGCCTCGGTGTAGACCGCATCGAACTGCACCTCGCCATCGCGGATGTAAGGAGTGAGGGCGTCACCAAAAACGAACTTGCCAGACCCCAAAAAAGTTGTCAGCACATGGTTGTGCAAGGCGAGGAGTTCGCGCAACTTCGCTGCAAACCGTTCGGGATACTTGAGGTCCTGAACCCGCAACGCACGGCGGGCAATCTTGTCCTCATAAGCTGGACCAATCCCCCGGCCGGTGGTGCCAATCTTTTCCGTGCCGCCTTGCTCACGGGCGGCCTCCCGAGCAACGTCAAGCGCTGCATGGAATGGAAGGATCAAAGGGCAGGCCTCGCTGATGCGCAGGCGTGAACGCACCTCCACACCGGCTTTCTCAAGTCCCTCAATTTCCTCGAAAAGCTTGGCTGCAGACAGCACCACCCCGTTGCCAATGTAGCACTTGACGCCGGGTCGCATGATGCCACTCGGAATCAGATGCAGCGCGGTCTTCACGCCATTGATAACCAACGTATGCCCGGCGTTGTGGCCGCCCTGGAAACGGACAACGCCCTGCGCGCTCTCCGTCAACCAGTCCACCAGCTTGCCTTTTCCCTCGTCACCCCACTGGGTGCCGACCACGACCACATTGCGACCTTTGGTAACTTTCATCTCAAACCCAATTCATTGTCAGTTGCTTCAATAGCTTGCACGATCCACTGGCCAGAGACTGATACTAGTTCTCGGTCGCAATGGAACTCATCGACTTCGCTTTCATGCCCCGGCAACACGCAGACTACGGTTTCGCCGCAGCTGCGTAACGCCGCAATGGCCGCATGGACGTCTTCCGAATCGCCCCACGGTGCCCGGATGGCAGCCTTGAGTACGCGCGGTGACACCACGCTCACCACCTGCTTGATGTCAAGGCTGAAGCCAGCGGCGGGCCGATTGCGACCAAACACGGCACCGACTTCGTCGTAGCGCCCACCTCGCACCAGCGCATCGCTGGCGCCAGGGGCATAGATGGCAAAGCGCATTCCGCTGTAATAGGCGTAGCCCCTCAAATCGGCCAGATCAAAACTGACACGGACGCCTTGAACACGGGAAGCCAGCCACTTCAAATTCAATAGCACTTCGCGCATGCCAGGCGTGCGCTGCAGTGCTTTTTCTGCTTCAACAAGAACCTCTTCGTCGCCATACATCTGCAACAACGCCAGCAAGCCCTCGCGCGATGCCGCGGGGAAATCGCGTGACAGGAAGGCCAACTCACTGGCGTCCTTGTTTGCCAAAGCCGTGTGGATGGACTGAAGCAAAGGGGCATCCACCGGCACGCCGGCAAGCAAACTACGAACAATACGCACGTCAGCAAGGTCCACGCTGGTGTCCTGCACATTCGCAACCCGCAGGCAATCCAGGGATAGCTGCACAGCCTCAAGGTCAGCTTCCAACCCGGCATGGCCATAAATTTCTGCGCCAAACTGCAGAGGCTCACGCGTCGCATGAGGACGGTCAGGGCGCGTGTGCACCACCGGGCCGCAGTAACACAGCCGGGTTACGCCCTTGCGATTCAACAAATGGGCATCAATGCGGGCGACTTGGGGTGTGGTGTCGGCGCGCAAACCTAGTGACCGACCAGAGAGCTGGTCGACCAACTTGAAGGTCTGCAGATCCAGCGCCTCGCCGGTTCCCGTCAGCAAAGACTCCAGGTGCTCCAGCAAGGGCGGCATGACAAGCTCATAGCCATAGCAGCGGGCTGTATCAAGCAGCCCGCGACGCAATTCTTCGATGTGCCGTGCTTCAGACGGCAAGACATCGGCAATGTGATCCGGCAGGACCCAAGCAGACATGGAAATTGGAAGGCTGTTAAAAACGCGATTCTACCGGCAGGGACGAAGCATCCCGAAAGCCCCCGCAGGCTTGGGAGTCGCGCTCGGCAGAATCAGAAAAGCAGCATCACGATGCCAGACAGAATGCAAAGCAATGCAAAGAACCGAATTTGGCCATCACGCAACTGCACCATTTGCGTAAATACACGGCGCCAGCTGGCAGGTGACAGGAACGGCAAGAGCCCCTCGATCACCAACACCAAAGCGAACGCCGTCCAGAGACTATCGGTCAACTCCATGTAATGCAGCCAATGGCATCATTTGCGGGCCGGCTGCACAGCGGGGGAACTCGAGCCACCTCGAAAGACCTTGAAAAACTCAGACGAAGAAGGGTCCAGCACCATAACGTCGCTCTTCTTGCTGAAGCTTGCCTTGTAAGCCTCAAGACTGCGATAGAACTGAGCAAATTGAGGGTCGCGGCCAAAAGATTCAGCATAAATGCGCGCGGCCTCGGCATCCCCTTCACCCTTCACTTTTTGCGCATCGCGATAAGCATTGGCAATGGTGATCTCGCGCTGACGATCCGCATCGGCACGGATCTTCTCCCCTTCAGCTCCGCCCGTGGAACGCAACTCATTGGCCACGCGCTTGCGCTCTGCCTCCATACGGCGATAGACGGATTCCGTGATCGCCTCAACATAGTCCACCCGGGTAATGCGAACATCGACAACGTCTACACCCCAAGGCTTGGCACCGCGGACGGTTTCCAGAACCTCGCGCTTCACGTCCGCCATCAAGTCCTCTCGCTTGAGTGACAAGAGTTCCTTGACGGTTCGCTTGTTGATTTCTTCCTGAAACGCATTGCGCACCACCCGATTGAGCTGCATTGCGCCAGCAGTCTCATCCAGTCCGACATTACGTATGTATTCGGTCGGCTCGGAAATGCGCCAGCGCACATACCAATCGATCACCACGCGTTGTTTTTCCGCCGTCAGCATGGGCTCGGTATCCGTGCTGTCGAGCGTCAACAACCGCTTGTCGATATAGGACACATTCTGAAATGGGGGCGGCAGCTTGAAGTTCAGCCCCGGTTCCGTGATGACCTCCTTGATCTGCCCGAGGGCGTACAGCACACCAAACTGGCGCTGATCCACCACGAAGAGCATGGAGCTCATCAATGCGAGAACTACCAGAACGGTAGAAGCAATAAATCCAACTCGGTTCACAAAATGCTCCTATCGGGTTTCACGGTCACGCGTGCGACTGCTGTCACGCGCACGGGAATCGTTCGACAAACTACCGGCCGCAGCCGATGACGGCACCGCAACCGCCCCGCCACTGGCGGGTACTTCAACAGCGCCGGACGACTGCGCAACTCCCTGCATGATCTTGTCCAGCGGCAGATAGAGTAGGTTCGAACCCTGCCGGGACTCCACCAACACCTTGGTGACGTTGCCATAAATCTGCTGCATGGACTCCAGGTACATCCGGTCACGCGTAACCTGAGGGGCCTTCTGGTATTCCGCCAGAACGGAAGTGAAACGTTGTGCATCACCTTGGGCTTGGGCCACGATGCGGGCCTTGTAAGCGGCCGCCTCTTCCTTCAGGCGCGAAGCAGAGCCAACAGCACGTGGAATCACATCGTTGGCATAGGCCTCCGCTTCGTTCTTTGCCCGCTCCCTCTCCTGCCCAGCCTTCAATACATCGTCAAAAGATGCCTGAACCTGCTCAGGTGGGCGCACGCCTCCTTGCTGCAAATTGATGCCAACCACCTCCACGCCCACTTTGTAGCGATCCAGGATTGTCTGCATCAACGTGCGCACCCTTGGTGCAATCTGATCGCGCTCTTCAGCCAAAGCTGTGTCCATACGCATCTTGCCAACCACCTCGCGCACCGCAGTCTCTGCAGCCTGCACCACGGCATCTGCTGGATTCTTGCTTTCAAAAAGCCAAGCCCGGGCATCGCTCAAGCGGTACTGGACAGCAAACTTGATTTCGACAATGTTTTCATCTTCGGTCAACATGGCCGACTCGCGCAGCCCGGTGCTTTTGATGACATTGTCCCGCCCCACGTCAGCAGATCGTATCTGGGTCACAAAAACCAGTTCGTGACGCTCGATCGGATAAGGAAGACGCCAGTTGAAACCAGCCCCTTTCGTACTCTGGTATTTGCCAAATTGCGTAATGACTGCCTGCTGACCTTCCTGGACGATAAAAATACCGGTCCCCATCCAGATCACAAAAACAATACCGGCAATGAGCCCGATGCCCACGCCAGCACTCTTCATGTCTGGTTGAAACCCACCTCCATTGCCCCCACCAGGACCGCGCGAGCCACCGTTCTTGTTGCCGAACAGCCCGCCCAGCTTACGGTTGAGGTCGCGCCACAATTCATCCAGATCAGGCGGTTGCCCGGTGGGGCCGGAATCACGCCCACGCCCCCCAGCAGCCGGTGCTGGTGGGCGCTCAGGCTCAGGGCGACTGCCATCCTCTGCCTTGTCCTCGCCGCGCCCCCATCGTGGATCGTTCAAATTGAACATCCCACGGATGCGTTCCGGCAGCATGGCCCAGCGTGGGTTACGGTCTTGGAAATTCATGCGCAAAATCTCTGGTTCTCTGATGACATTGTTTCAACCGGCATTGTGCCCAATCAAGACGCTTCGGTCGGGAATTCAGCGAGATCGCCTGGGGTCATGTCAGTCTGGGCCGCAAGTAGGGTCTGGGCCAATTTCTGCCGCAGCGCACCTAGACCCTCACCAGTCTTCGCACTGACAAACAGACGGTCTACTGGTCGACCGTCCAGGTCGTACATATCCTGCAACAAGGCGGGGCGCTGCTCAGGCGGCACCGCATCAAGTTTGTTGAACACCAGCAGTTGGGCAATATCGGCCGCACCGATCTCGCGCAACACCCGTTGAACTTGATCGATCTGCTCAGGAAAGTTGGGGTTGGATGCATCGACGACATGCAGCAGCAAATCCGCATCCACCGCCTCCTGCAGCGTGGCCTGGAAGGCATCTACCAGGCCGTGCGGCAAATCTCGGATAAAGCCGACGGTGTCGGATAGCGACACGGATCTATCGGCCTCCCCCAAATACAGTTGCCGCGTTGTTGTATCCAGTGTTGCAAACAGCTGATCAGCAGCATACGCCCTGGCCTTTACCAAGGCATTGAACAAGGTCGATTTACCGGCGTTGGTATAGCCCACCAGGGAAATATTGAAGGTTTCACGCCGCTCACGCTGGCGCCGTTGGGTCGAGCGCTGGCGCTTCACCTTGACAAGGCGTTCCTTGGTCCGTTTGACAGCGTCGCTGATCATGCGGCGATCAAGCTCAATCTGAGTTTCGCCCGGCCCCCCACGCGCACCGATTCCGCCCCGCTGACGCTCCAGGTGCGACCATCGACGAACGAGGCGAGTACTCAGGTACTGCAGACGAGCCAATTCGACCTGCAGTTTGCCTTCGTGGCTGCGTGCTCGCTGCGCAAAAATCTCCAGAATCAGCAACGTTCGATCATTCACCGGCAATTCAAGATGACGCTCGAGATTGCGCTGCTGTGCGGGACTCAGCGATTGGTCAAAAAGCACTTCTACGGCACCGTGCATTTGGGCAAGCATACGGATCTCATCCGCCTTGCCCGAGCCGACAAAAAGCGCAGCATCCGGCGCCTTGCGCTTGCACGTGATGCGCGCAACGGGCTCAAGACCAGCAGTTTGCGCCAGCAACCCCAGCTCTTCGAGGTTTGAATCGAAATGGGGAAGCCCAAAATCGACGCCCACCAAAAGTACTGGAGCGCTGGGAGTGCGAGTGGAATCAGTGGAACTCAAACGAACCGGCCCATCTGCGGGGCCGACCTTTGCTGGTCGGCTGTGCGACGCCATCCCCAATCAGACGCCGCTGTTGTCGGCATCCGGGGCGGCGTCTGGTGTCAAGAAATTGACTGCACGTCCCGGCACAATTGTGGATATGGCGTGCTTATAAACCATCTGGGTCACTGTGTTGCGCAGCAACACCACATATTGGTCAAATGATTCGATTTGTCCCTGCAGCTTGATACCGTTCACCAGATAAATGGAGACCGGCACATGCTCCTTGCGCAAGGCGTTCAGGAAAGGATCTTGCAGAAGTTGGCCTTTATTGCTCACGATATGCTCCGTGTTCAAGTGTTGTTGTAAACCAGCACCTTACCACAGCGCGCACCGCAGCCAAGCATAGACCTGCGTCAAACCCCTCCGCAGTTCACGCTCTTGCTCTAACTGGCGTCTTTGTCGGCAAAGGGATTGTGAGAAGTCTTCATTTCAATGCGCAGCGGCGTCCCCACAAGATCGAATTCTTTGCGGAACCGCCCCTCCAGAAACCGCTTGAAAGCATCTGTCACATGCTCCAGGGAATTACCGTGGATCACAATAACCGGTGGATTCATGCCGCCTTGGTGGGCGTAACGCATCTTGGGGCGGAACATGCCCGCGCGCTTGGGCGCCTGAAATTGCACCGCCTCCAAAAGCACTCGTGTAAGCACCGGTGTCGACATCTTGCAGGTAGCCGCCTTGTGCGCTTGGGCAATGGAAACCCAAAGGGGGCCAAGACCCTGCCTCTTTTTCGCCGAAATGAAATGCATTGCTGCAAATTTCAAGAATGCCAGCCGTGTCTCAATGGAGCGCTCAAGTAGTTGGCGCTGATAGTCATCGACGGCGTCCCACTTGTTGACGGCCAGAACCACAGCGCGCCCGCTCTCAAGAATGTAGCCCGCAATGTGTGCGTCCTGGTCTGTCACACCCTGGGTGGCGTCCAGCAACAGCAACACTACATTCGCTGACTCGATCGCCTGCAGGGTTTTAACCACCGAGAACTTTTCGATTGCTTCAAACACCTTCCCCTTGCGGCGCAGACCGGCAGTGTCTACCAACTCAAATCGTTGCCCGTTGCGCTCAAAAGGCACCGTGATGGCGTCGCGCGTGGTGCCCGGCATATCAAATGCCACCAGCCGCTCTTCACCCAGCCACGTGTTGATCAGGGTGGACTTGCCCACATTGGGACGACCGGCAACCGCCAACTTGATCACGCCTTTATCGACGCTTTCTTCGGTGTCGTCCGGATCCGGCAAATGAAGCGGCTCAAGAGCAAGATCGACCAGCCCCCGGATACCCTGTCCGTGGGCGGCTGACACAGGGTAGACGTCTCCAAGGCCTAGTTCATAGAACTCTGCCAGCTGAATGCCCTGCAGCATGCCCTCGGCTTTGTTTGCCACCAGAATGCACGGTTTGCCAAGGCGACGCAGATAGTTCGCAATATCGTGATCCTGTGCCGAAACACCCGCGCGGGCATCCACTACAAAGATCACCACATCGGCCTCCGCCACTGCCTGCTGCGTTTGCTTGGCCATCTCGCGGTAGATGCCGCTCGATGCGTCTGGCTCGAATCCCCCTGTGTCGATAACGATGTACTCGTGCTTGCCTTGCTTGCCGTTGCCGTAGTGCCTGTCGCGCGTCAATCCAGCAAAGTCGGCCACGATGGCATCCCGCGACTTTGTAAGACGGTTGAACAACGTGGATTTTCCGACGTTCGGACGCCCCACGAGGGCGATAACTGGCTTCATTGAATGCAATCCATTAATCAGGACGGAAGCCGTATATCCCGCCATTGCGGGTTACGGCCACCAAGGTATCCGCAGCGACAACCGGCGCGGCGGCGATGCCGGAGGCATCCGTGGTCAAGCGATTCAAGGGACTGCCGTCGTTGCGAGACAGCAGATGCACGAGCCCGGCATCGTCCCCTACAACAACCGACCGCCCCAGGAGCAGCGGAGCCGTTAACTTTCGAAATTTGAGCCTATCCGATGTCCACGCACGCGTACCATCGGCTCTTCTCCAGGCAATCATTGAGCCATTGCTCTCAGACCCAAAGACAAGTTCGCCGTCACCATGGATGCCATCGCTTCCAGCAGCAAGTTGTGTCCAGGCCACGGTTCCCCGTGAAGTGTTCACACAGCCCACCGTCGCTTGAAATGAGCGTGCGCAGACACTGTCGCCGACACGAGAAACGCGGCCTACCAGTTCAACCAAACGCTCCACGTCGTTGGTGCCACGGGCACTGGCGAGAGGGGCCTCCCACCGTACACTGCCATTGTCAGGATTGAACCCAACGAGTCGTCCTGACAACCCGACCACCAGCGTGTCGCCCACAGCCAGAAGCACCCCGGATTGGCGCAACACCAAAGGCTCACCCGGGCGGGATTGAATCCACAAACGTCGCCCCGTCATTGCATCGTAGGCAGAAACCGACCGGTCAGCAGAAAGGACGAAAATGCGGTTTCCTGCAACCAAGGGGGCTGTGAATGTCTGCGTCTGCAGAGGCTGACGCCAAAGCTCACGACCAGACTCCATCACCACCAAAGCATTGCTGCGGGAAACTACGGCAGTCCATTTTCCGTCGCTTCCCACACCGGCCGAAAGAGGCTCCCCCAGCGCCGTGCGCCAAAGATCTGCCCCTGAGCGAGCATCCAAAGCAACCACAACGCCGTCCGCCGATGCGAGTGTCACCACATGGCCGCTGACATGCATATCCAAAGGAAGGCCCGCGACGCTTCCGATCCGCGCGGTCCATACATGGTTGACCCCCAGCACGGGCACATTGGGCCCAAGATCTGCAGGCACAGGCTTGGAGCTCCCGCCCCAGAGAGAGCAACCACTCAAAACTGCCCCGACCAAAAGCACGGACGCGACATGCCTGGCGTGCGAGATCCAAGGCGAGGAACACGAGGTTAGAGCGAATCTCATTTTTTGTTCTCAGGTGTTGCACCAGCAGTCACATCAGCACCTTGTGGACGGACACCCAGTGCGTTGAGCTTGACTTCCACCAAACGGCGATATTCCACGCGGTCATCAAACGCCTTGAATGCGCGGTTGTACTCAGTAACGGCTTGATCCTGTTTCCCCTGCAGAATCAAGATGTCCCCCTTGCGATCCGCGACAACCGCCTCGAACTCGGCTGGAAATGAACCCGAGACCTGCTTGAGCGCTTCGTCCAGTTCCTTCTGATCCATCAGTACACTGGAAAGACGCAATCTGGCAAGCGCCTTGTAGCCGTCATCACTGGCCTTTTCTGCAACCCAAGTCAATGCTTCACTGGCGCCTTTGATGTTGCCGACATCCAGCATGGATTTTGCAAGCATCAGCCCAGCTTGGGCTGTCTGCGTTGTTCCCGCATAGCTGGCGCGCAGATCGCCGAATGCCTGCTCCATGCGAGCCTGGTCACCGGCACGAGCGGCTACATCCACGGCGTCAAAAAGTGCTGCCGCCTGAATTGCCTGGCGATTCTGCCAATACTGGTACCCATTCCAGGCTGCTACAGAGCCAAAAATCAAGATTGCCAAGGCACTGATCAATGTCCCCCAGGTATTCCAAAAATGCTTGAGTTGATCAAGCTGCTCTTGTTCTTCGAGATCGAGGTGATTAGCCATGAATATATTTGGAATTAACGGGAAAATTGCAGGGCGCTGGCCCACTCGGAAACGCTATCGAGGCGGTGTTCGGTCTGCATGCCACTGCCATCTCGCAATGACTTGCACAGCACCACGCCACGCGCCAACTCATCTGATCCAAAAACAAGCGCATACCGTGCACCGCTGGCATCTGCTTTCTTAAACTGGGATTTCATGCTACCCATGCCCTCACCCGACACAGGAGCACCATGCATCTGCACGCGGACACCGTGCCCACGCAAACGCTCAAGGGTTGTAATGGCAATAGGCAAGGTCGTCATATCCGGGATAACAGCATATACATCCGGACATACCGGGGGAATGGCTCCACCTTGCTCTTTCAGGAGCTCCAGAACGCGCTCTACTCCAAGCGCCCAGCCAACCGCAGGAGCGGCCTTGCCACCAATCTGCTCGACAAGATAGTCATAGCGTCCCCCACCGCAAATGGTGCCCTGTGAGCCCAACTGGTCGGTAACAAACTCAAACACGGTGAGATTGTAGTAATCCATCCCACGCACCAAGCGAGGATTGACCCGCCAAGACACTCCGTTGGCATCCAGAATGGCCTTCACTGCATTGAAATGGCTGAGGGACGCTTCGCCGAGAAAATCAATCAATCGAGGTGCCGCCTCGACAATCGACTGCATGGCAGGATTCTTCGTGTCCAGAATTCGCAGGGGATTGCTGTGCAAGCGACGGCGAGCCTCCTCATCCAGAGCATCTGTATGGTGCTCCAGGTAGCCGATCAAAGCAGCTCGGTGCGCCTTGCGTTCGTCTGGCTGTCCCAGACTATTGAGTTCAAGGCGCACGTTTTGCAGGCCAAGCTCTTTCCACAACGCATTGGCAAGCAAAATCAATTCAGCATCCAGTTCCGCACCAGGAAACCCAAGCGCTTCTGCACCGATCTGATGAAATTGACGGTATCGTCCCCGCTGCGGGCGTTCATGGCGAAACATCGGACCCATGTAATACAAACGTTTTCCACCGTCATACAACATGGAGTGTTCAGCGACCGCACGCACCACTCCCGCCGTTGCCTCCGGCCGCAAAGTCAATTGCTCGCCGTTCAAGCGGTCCTCAAAAGAGTACATCTCCTTCTCGACAATGTCAGTGACCTCACCCAGGCCGCGCACAAAGAGCGAAGTCGGCTCCACAATGGGAGTACGAATGTTGCGATACGCATACCGCTCCATGAGTGCTCTAACCTTGCTCTCCAGCCATTCCCACCGTGCGGATTCGGGTGGCAGGATGTCGTTCATGCCTTTGACAGCGGTCAGCTTTTCAAGCTTCGACACAAGGGTTCCTTTTTCTATGCTCACAGCAATATTTTTCTTTTGGAAATGGGAAAACGAGAAACAGGGCTTGCCAACAACTGGCAGTTCAACCCTGCGGTGACCGGCTTACGGCTATGCAGCCGAGGATCCGGCACCAAACCGTTTTTCAATGTAGTTTTCGACAATCTGGTGAAATTCATTGGCAATGTTGTCACCACGTAGCGTGAGGGCTTTTTCACCATCGATAAACACCGGAGCCGCGGGCACCTCGCCGGTTCCTGGAAGGCTGATTCCGACATCCGCATGCTTGCTTTCACCAGGGCCGTTCACGATGCACCCCATGACCGCAACCTTGAGACTTTCCACACCGGGATAACGCACACGCCACACGGGCATCTGCGCACGAAGGAAATCATCAATCTGTTTGGCCAGATCCTGAAACGTTGTGCTGGTGGTGCGACCACAGCCGGGACAGGCTGTCACGCTGGGCACGAACATCCGCAATCCCAACGACTGCAGAATCTCAGATGCCACCACAACTTCCTGCGTCCGGGCCTCCCCCGGCTGGGGCGTGAGCGAAACCCGGATCGTATCGCCGATACCCTCTTGCAGCAGGATCGACAAGGCGGTGGCAGAGGCGACAGTTCCCTTGGTGCCCATACCTGCTTCTGTCAGCCCCAGATGGAGCGCATAGTCGCAACGGCGTGCCAGCTCACGGTAAACCGAGATCAAATCCTGAACGCCGCTGACCTTGCACGACAGGATGATCTGGTTGCCGTCCAGACCCATGTCTTCAGCACGACGAGCCGATTCCACTGCCGAGGTGATCAGCGCTTCATACATCACCTGGCGCGCATCCCAGGGGAGGGGTCGGCGGCTATTGGCATCCATCAGGCTGGCAAGAAGCTCTTGATCAAGACTCCCCCAGTTGACACCGATGCGAACCGCCTTGTTCCACCGCATCGCAGCTTCGATCATCTGGCCAAACTGGCGATCACGCTTGTCACCTTTGCCAACATTGCCCGGATTGATACGGTACTTCGACAGTGCCTGTGCACAATCCGGAAAATCCGTCAGGAGCCGATGCCCGTTGTAATGAAAATCCCCGACCAAAGGAACGCTTTCCCCCATACGGTCGAGTTGCTCCCGGATATACGGAACCGCTGCTGCCGCTTCCGGTGTGTTGACGGTAATACGAACAAACTCAGACCCTGCCTGAGCGAGCTCTTTCACCTGGATTGCCGTGCCGATGGCATCTACGGTGTCCGTGTTGGTCATGGACTGGATGCGCACAGGCGCATCACCACCCACCGTGACTATGCGAGAGCCCCACACCACCTGCGCCTGCCTGGAACGGCGAGGAGACGGTGCCGCCACGTTGATCGCTGCAGTATCGCTGACCATTTTTTCCACTATTTCACCTCGAAGCGAGCGACATTTTCACGGGAAACGGGCCCGATATCGTAGGGCTTGCCGCGAACAAAAACTTCCGTGGCATCTGCCCGCCCGATCACAACAGCCAGCGGCAACACGCCGGACACAGAAACCAGCTCATTGGGCGCCAAATTGCGCTGCAAGACCAGTGCACCTGCCGCATCACGAACCTGTATCCACGACTCGCTACGTGCTTTGAAAGCGAGAACACCGGAGGGTGCATCGGCGGCAGGCGCGCTGCTGGGGGCAGATGCTTCCACCGACGGCAAGACGATGGGATGTGAAGCGATTCCAGCAGGCTTGATCGATTCCCCAGCAGGCAATTCGACACCCACACCAGCTGCAGCTGCAGGGGCAGGGGCAGCGGAAGGGACGCGCTGTTCTGCACCCACTGCAACCGAAATTTCCTGCGCGACGTTCCCTGTAGGCATCGGAATTTTTGTAGTTGTTTCCGGTTGCTTGAGCAAAGCCGATAAATCCGCATCCAGGCCCCGGGGCAGGAACATCATCAAAGCCGCGCCGATCAACAACAAGCCAACAGCCCATACGAAGGATCTGGAGCCGGCCCCCTTGAACGGAGCCGCAGACGATCTACCGGCGAATCCCTTGACGGGCGCGTTCAAACCCACATCTCCGGCAGAGAGTCTAGGTCCCTCCCCCTGGGGCAGAAGCGCCAGAACAGCTTGAGGATCTATCTTGAGGGTGCGACAGACACTGGACGCCAGTGCACGGACGAACACCATGTCCGGCAATGCAGAAAAATTATCCGCCTCCAGTGCTTCAAGCTTGGCAACAGGCACCTTCAGGGCAACGGCCAATGCGGCAATGTGCAGCCCTGCCGCCTCACGGGCATCTCGCAGCAATGCACCCGCCGTCACTGACATACCTTGGCCAGGCGTGTCAGCTGCAGACGACGCAACCAACAACTCACTCATTGAATGCCCCGCGTTCAAAAGCACCCCACTCACGCGAATCAAGGAACCGCTTGCGCAGCTGATCAGCGAGTTGCCTCATAGCCACGGTGTCGCCCAAAGCACGCTCTACCTTGATCCCCAGCCACAGCGATTCTGCGTTGGCGTATTCGCTGTTATTGAGACGTCGGATGTAAAACTGCGCACGACTCAGATCATTGCGACGCAAAAGGAGTGCCGACAAGTGATAGCCAACCACAGGGTTGGCAGCATCCAGTTCGTAGGCCTTGATCAGCGACTGCTCGGCCTCTGCATAGCGCTCAGCGCCAACTTGACAAAGTCCCTTCGCCATCAATGTTTTGCTGCGCGCAGCGTAGGCAGGATTGTTCAGTGCACGGGAAAAGTTCTGATCAGCTTCTGCGTATTTTTTCTGCTGACACAGAAGCCAGCCAAAGTTGTGCGAGAGATTGGCGTCGCCAGGGCGCAAAGCCAGTGCCCGGCGAAAACTCTCTTCTGCCTGCGGAAAATCGTTGAGGCGCAAATAGATGAGACCGCGCAAGTTGTAGGCATCGGCATAGGTCGGATCAGATGCAAGCGATTGCTTGACCTCATCCAAAGCGACGGCAGTTTGCCCCATCTCGAAATAATTGGATGCCAGCTCCAAGCGGATTCGGGCACGGCGGCGCGCTTCAGGTTCGTCGGACGGCGTCACCAGATCCGCAGAGGATTCAGGCGCCGATGTCCCGCCATTGGTCGCACATCCTCCAAGCGCAAAAAAACAGGTCAAGGCACCACAAGCCATGAGCGTCCAGCGGCAATATTGCTGCCAGCGTCCAATCGATCCCACCATGTAGCGCCTCCTTAATAAGTAGCGACTTAAGTCACCTGTTTGAGCACGATTGTGCGTTGCTTTGCCATGCGCGCAGCCGCATGCGTACGGTCTTTGACATCGCCGGCCAGTTGGCCGCATGCGGCATCAATATCATCCCCGCGCGTCTTGCGCACTGTCGTGACAATTCCCGCGCCACTTAGTACTTTTGCAAAAGCGGCGACCTGTGCCTGAGAAGAACGCAAGAGTCCTGAGGCAGGAAATGGGTTGAACGGAATCAGGTTGAATTTGCAGCGGATCGCGTGGCCACGAACTGGTTTGACCAACTCAATCAATTGATGGGCATGCTCAATCTGATCGTTCACGCCATCGAGCATGCAGTATTCAAATGTAATGAAATCCCTTGGCGCATGTTCAAGGTAGCGGTGGCAAGCTTCCAGCAACTCCTGGATCGGGTATTTTCGGTTCAGCGGAACCAGAAAATCCCGCAGCGCATCATTGGGCGCATGCAACGAAACTGCAAGGGCCACCGGACAGTCCTGCGACAAGCGATCCATCATGGGGACAACGCCCGACGTAGACACTGTGACCCGCCGGCGCGACAGTCCGTAAGCATGGTCGTCCAGCATAACCTTCAGCGCGGGCACAAGGGCAGCATAGTTTTGCAGCGGCTCGCCCATGCCCATCATCACCACATTCGAAATAATGCGGGAAGATGATCCCAGGCGTCTGCGCAAGGCGTGCTCGGCGAACCACAGCTGCGCAACAATTTCACCCGTGGTGAGATTGCGACTGAAGCCTTGGTGCCCGGTCGAGCAAAACCGGCACCCAACCGCACAGCCGGCCTGCGACGATATGCAAAGGGTTCCCCGGTCATCCTCAGGAATAAAAACGGATTCGACAGCATTGCCACCGCCCACGTCAAATAGCCATTTGACGGTGCCATCGGCCGAGACATGCTCACTGATGACAGGCAGGGCCTGCACATGCGCACAGCCCTTGAGCTTGGCGCGCAAGGCAGCAGCCAAGTCGCTCATGGCATCAAAATCATCAGCCCCCCGCTGGTGAATCCAGCGGAAAAGCTGCGTGGCACGAAACCGCTTTTCTCCGAGCTGCCCACAAAAGTCGGCTAACCCGTCGAGGTCAAATTCAAGAAGATTGGTTTTCATGGTTGCCGCGTCCAAAATCGGTCGCAGCGGCCCCCAGCGCTTGCTTTATCCAACAGCATTGGAACGAGCGTGGGGACGATCATGTCAGCGCGAGTAGACGTTCATGCCTGGGAAGAAGAACGCGATCTCCACCTGAGCAGTTTCAGGCGCATCGGAACCGTGCACGGCGTTGGCATCAATGCTGTCTGCAAAGTCAGCACGAATGGTACCGGCCTCAGCCTTCTTGGGATCCGTTGCACCCATCAGTTCGCGGTTCTTCAAAATCGCGTTCTCGCCTTCCAGCGCCTGAATCATGACGGGGCCGGAAATCATGAAATCAACCAGATCCTTGAAGAAAGGACGTGCCTTGTGCACCGCATAGAACTGCTCAGCCTCCAGGCGCGAGAGGTGCGCCATGCGGGCAGCAACGACCTTGAGGCCAGCGGCTTCAAAGCGGGCATAGATCTGGCCGATGACATTCTTGGCAACTGCGTCGGGCTTGATGATGGAAAGAGTACGTTCGATGGCCATTTTGATTTCCTGATGTGATGTTGCTGTAATTTTTTCGCCCGTCGGGCAAAGCTTTCGATTCTAACCGGGCAAGGAATCCCCAAAGAATTAGCGATTTCCGCCGCGACGCTGCCCGCCGCCGCCAGTACGCCCACCGCCGCCCGTGCGGCGCTGATCCTGACGGTGGCGTGACAAACTGTCCACGCCAATGTATCCGACCGACGTTTTCATGGGATCGGGTTGTGCACTGCCTCGCTGGCGATCCGGGTTTCCACCTCGTGCACTCGGATCATCAGACCTGCGAGGTGCCTGTCCACGCGGTCCACCTGCACTGCCGTTGGCTCCTGGCGGACGCTTTCGGCCATCACCCATGCGTTTACCGCCGCCTCCACGGCTCCGATTCCCCCGGTCTCCACCAGTGGGCACTTCGTTGCTGCGGGCCTCGGGGGCTTCCGGGCGTCCAGCCGAGGCGGCCTGAACCAGGGCCCGAATATCGCTCTCATCGAGCTCCAGCCAGGCCCCTCTTTTCAGCCCCCGGGGCAAGACCATTGCGCCGTAGCGGATCCGGATCAGGCGACTGACAGCGTGGCCCACCGCCTCCAGCATGCGACGAACCTCGCGATTGCGCCCTTCCGATATGGTGACGCGATACCAGCAATTGGAGCCTTCACCACCTCCATCCTCGATCGAACCAAACGCAGCCATGCCGTCGTCCAGCCGAACGCCGTCCAGCAGGTGCTGTTTTTCTTCGTTGCTCAGGGCTCCCAGGACGCGCACGGCATATTCCCGCTCCAGTCCAAACCGGGGGTGCATCAGCTTGTTGGCCAACTCACCCGAGCTGGTGAACAGAAGCAGACCCTCAGTGTTCAGATCCAGGCGACCGACGGACTGCCATTTGCCTTGTTGCAAACGAGGAAGCTTGCGAAACACCGTCGGCCGGTTTTGCGGGTCATCGTGGGAAACCACCTCGCCAACAGGCTTGTGGTAAGCAATAACACGCGCAGGTGGAGGATCAATGCGATAGCGGATCGGCTTGCCATTCACCTTCACCTGATCGCCAAACTGCACGCGTTGACCAATGTGCGCAGGCTCGTTGTTCACCGAGATCCTGCCTTCAAGAATCAACTGCTCCATCTCCAGACGAGAGCCCAGCCCGGCCTGCGCAAGCACCTTGTGAAGTTTGGGCGTTTCCACCTGAGGCAACAGCACGCGCTTGGTTGCTACGGCCTCGCCACCGACCTCATCGGCATCGAAACGACCCGAAATGACATCTTCAAACTGGTAACCATCGACCGCGGCAGCCGTAGATCGCTTTCCAGACCCGGTGAGGCCAGCTGGGCGCGGCGTCGCCTGGCGCCTGGCACCGGCCTCGCGCTTGCCAGCGGTCGACTGCGACGTGGTAATTCCGCCGTCAGATGGAACATCGGCATTGCTCAATGGAGCTGCTGACGCCACTGCGGGCTCATGTTCCGCGGCAAGATTCGCCGACAGGTGCAGTGCATCGCCCTCGCCGGAGAACCCGGCTGGAGCCTCAAGCACCACATCCCCAGCGACGCCAGCCATTGGCTCCGCTTTTTTGCGGGTGTTTTTGCGTGCTACAGCTTTTTTGGCAGGCACTGCGACGTCAGAACTCTCCGTCTCTTGAGACATGTCCTGAGGATCTGAAGTGGAATCGTTCATAAATTATTTCCCGTGACGCCCCCTGGGGCGCCAACTTGTTCATCACGGAGATCCGTCTCCGCACTTGGCTTGGCCTGCGTCTGCTGCTGCGCCTCTTGCAAATCCATCCCGGACAACCCTTCATCGCCCAGAGGAAGGCGGTTTGGAACATCGTCTCCATCCATCTCCAAGGTGCCCTGCAGGTTTCCCAACGAGGCCATTGCCTCCAGGACATTGGAGCTACCGGTGGGGTCATCCAGCACCGGCAACTGGTCCAGCGACTGCAGCCCCAAGTCGTCCAGAAACTGGCGTGTGGTGGCAAACAGCGCAGGGCGGCCTACGGTTTCCCGATGCCCAATGACCTCCACCCAACCTCGATCCTCCAGTTGCTTCACGATCAGACTATTGACCGTGACACCCCGGATATCTTCGATATCTCCGCGCGTCACCGGCTGGCGATAGGCAATGATGGCCAATGTCTCCAGCGTGGCACGGGAATAGCGCGGGGGCTTCTCCGGGTGAAGCTTGTCCAGGTACTCCCGCATTTCGGGGCGGCTTTGGAATCGCCAACCAGAAGCCACCTGCACCAGCTCGACCCCTCGCAGGGCCCAGTCCTGCTGAAGCTCCTGCAAGAGGACTTTCAGTGTGTCCGACCCCAGCGCATCATCAAAAAGTACACGCAGCTCTCGCACAGCCATGGGCTGCGCAGCGCAGATCAGGGCGGTTTCGAGGACCCGTTTGGCATCCACCGTATTCATGGTTCAGCGATTCCGGGAAAATTTGGCCATGTGCCGATAGCAGGCACCACACCAACTGCAGGAGTCAATCAAGAGCGCACCAGGAAGAAACTCTGGAGCGACGCACCACTTGGCGGGAGACCGCCTTCGGGCGAACACGGCCTGGCAGACCGTCAGGGCGGATTGTAGCCCAGGCCCCACTGCGACAACGCCTGCGCCAGATCGTCCGGCAATGGTGCGCGAAACTCGAGCGCCCGCCCTGAGACCGGATGCGCAAAACACAGCCGATAGGCATGAAGCGCCTGGCGCTCCATTCCCGCAGCATAAGCCCCTCCATAAAGACTGTCGGCAACCAGCGGGTGCCCGATGGATGCCATGTGCACCCGAATCTGATGGGTGCGCCCAGTGTGCAAGGTGCACTCCACCCAGCAACCGAGGTCATTGCCTGCAAGCCATCGCACATCCGTGCGCGCAGTTTTGCCGGGATGACTGTCCAGGTTGACTACAGCCATGCGCAAACGGTTGCGTGGATCGCGCCCGATGGGGGCTTGCACCGTCCGGCTGTGGGGCCCCGTCCAGGGCCGGTGCGCCAAGGCCAGGTATTGCCGATGCACTGCCCGCTCGGCGATCATGCACACGAGCGCATCCATAGTGGCCCGATCCTTGGCAACCACCATCAGGCCACTGGTGTCCTTGTCAAGGCGGTGCACGATGCCCGCGCGGGGCACCCATTGCGCCTTTTCATCGCGCGCAAGAAGCCCGTTCAGCAGCGTTCCACCCCAGTTTCCCGGGGCGGGATGAACGACCAGGCCCGCCGGCTTGTTAATTACCAGCAGGTGCTCGTCTTCGTAAACCACATCGATGGGCAGCGACTCCGGGCGAAATGCCTGGCTCTGCAGCGTCGGGCGCATCTCGACCGAGACCGGGTCGCCGGCCTTCACCCGCACAGCCGCCTTGGTGGCCGGACGACCGTTCAGTGAAACAAGACCCTGCGACAGAAGCTGCTGCAGATAGCTGCGGGAAAACTCGGGCACCAGCTCGACCAGCGCGCGGTCCAGGCGCGCGCCATGCTGGGCCACACCCACCACCACTTGCCGCAACTCGGATTCAGCCTCGGCAAGGCCAGTAAACTCATCCGATAAGCCGAGTTCATCCGGGGTTTCGGCCGAACCCGCGGCAGACACGGCCCTACCGGCTGTTATTTCGTCGAGACGGCCCGTTGGGGCTGCATCAGGCACGGCAGACAGTGCGACAGAAGTCAAACTCAACGCGCTGGCAAGTAGCGGACAGGGTCCACGGGTTTGCCCTGGCGCCGAATTTCGAAGTGCAGCTTGACGCGGTCAGCATCCGTACTGCCCATTTCCGCAATTTTTTGGCCGCGCCGCACCGTCTGGTCTTCCTTGACCAGCAATGCCTGGTTGTGCGCATAGGCGGTCAAAAAGGTGTTGTTGTGCTTCAAAATAACGAGATTGCCATAGCCCCGCAGACCGGCGCCCGCATACACCACCCGCCCGTCAGCCGCCGCAAGAACCGGGTCTCCGGCTTTACCGGAAATATCGTAGCCCTTGTTACGGGCCTCATCAAAACCTGCCAGCAGAGTGCCAGAAGCAGGCCAGATGAAAGGAACGTCGTCTTCCGATGAGGCTGCTGCCGCAGCGGGGGTAGGGGCTGGGATTGGCGCAGGCACAGCCACCGCAGCACTGGCGGCAGGCTTGGGCGTGCTGGCAGCCGAAGCAGGAACAACAGCCGAAGAGGCAACAGGACGCGCCACCACGCCCGTTTCGGTGGCCGCCGTGGCCGAGGGGGGCGCCACTCGCAGCACCTGCCCCACCTCGATCAGGTTGGCATTGTCCAGGTTGTTCCAGCGCGCAATGTCCTTCCAGCCTTGGCCATTTTCAAGGCCAATGCGAATCAGCGTATCTCCGGCCTTGACAGTGTAGTAACCCGGTTTTCCTGCATTCTCAGCCCCCGGCAAGGGCTTGATGGGTGTCACCACCACGCCAGGCACTGACGAAGGCGACGACGAGGCAGAAGACGTTCCACGGTCCTCCACGGGAGCCTTCGTCATACGGGTTCCGCAGCCAGCAAGCACCAGCGCCGTCAACGTGACGGAAACCCCAACGACAAGACTACGTGATACCAACATAAGCATTCCCTTCAGGCAATCCCCGATTTTAGAGGGACAAAATGAACCGGTTCGAGAACGCTTTGTTTCAATCCGTGCGCGGTTTTGTCGATGACAAGCAACACTTGCTGCCCGCCAGCAAGCGCCATGGGCGCCACGAGGCGCCCGCCCAAGGCCAATTGATCACACCAGGCCTGCGGTACGGCTTCGCCGCCAGCCGCTGCGATGATGGCCGCATAGGGTGCGCCCTTGGCATAACCTTGCATGCCATCGCCAAACAACAGGTGCACATTGGCCAGCCGCAGATGGCGCAGATTGTCGCGCGCCTTCTCGTGCAGGCCGCGCAAGCGCTCGATCGAATACACCTCGCGCGCTAGACGACCAAGCACCGCGGCCTGATAGCCGCAGCCGGTGCCGATTTCGAGCACCCGGCCCAACCCGCCAGCGCGCGCGCACTCTGCGCCCAACAGCAGTTCGCACATGCGCGCCACCACGCTGGGCTTGGAAATGGTCTGCGCCAGGCCGATGGGCAAACTGGTGTCTTCGTAAGCCTGATTCACCAACGCACTATCAACAAAGCGGTGCCGCTCCACCGACGAGAGGGCCTGAAGCACCAATGGTGATGCAATGCCGCCCGCCGCGAGCTTTTGCACCATGCGCGCGCGCACCGCAGCCGAATCCAGCCCAACACCGTGGGGCGCTGCCGGCACATTGGGGCGCACCGTCGGGCGCAACGGGGCTGGCGCAGGCTTGGAGGCGGCACCCCCAGCGCCATCCAGGCGGGCCGGAAAACCGGGTCTGCGCTGCATCACCGCTGCGGGGCCACTGAACCAGCGGTCACCAAGCGGGACGCCGTCTGCGCCCAATAACCCAGATTGTCGTGGTCGGTCAGATCCACCTTCAACGGGGTCACCGACACATGCCCCTGGGCTGTCGCGTGAAAATCAGTGCCTTCGGCTTCGTCCTTGGCCGCGCCTGCCCCGCCGATCCAATACATCACGTCTCCGCGCGGGCTCTCCTGCACGATCACCCGCTCGGCCGCATGGCGGCGCCCCAAGCGGCACAGTTTCAGGGGGCGCAATGCCTGCAGCGGCATGTTCGGAATGTTGATATTGAGCAACCACGGCGCCTCGGCCACCAGGTTCTGCGCCATCATCTGCGCAACGATTTCGCGGGTTTTGTGCGCCGCAGCCTCGATTTCGCCCCAGCCTTTGTCCACCTGGGATACCGCCATGGCCGGAATGCCAAAAAGAAACCCCTCCATGGCAGCGCCCACGGTGCCCGAATAGATGGTGTCGTCGCCCATGTTGGCGCCGTTGTTGATGCCGGATACCACCAGATCGGGTCGGTATCCAAGCAGTCCCGTGAGGGCGATATGAACGCAATCGGCCGGCGTGCCATTCACATAGCGAAAGCCGTTGGCTGCCTTGTGCACATACAGCGGTGAATGCAGGGTAAGCGCGTTGGACTTGGCACTGTTGTTGTGCTCGGGGGCAACGACCTCCACCTCCACCCCGTCAAGGGTTTTGAGCGCATCGTGCAGCGCCACGATGCCTGGCGCCTGGTAGCCGTCGTCGTTGGAAATGAGAATCTTCATGGTTGCAGTAGAGGTTGCAACGGATTGTAGGTGCGGCACCCCGCGCGCGAACGCCCGGGGTCAGCGAGCGGCTGCCAACGCGGCCGTCGCTCGGGGGACAACCCCTGCGCGGCCCCCCCACCTATCATGCGCCCCATCATCAAGAGACAGACCGGAGACATACCCATGCACGCTTGGCTTTGCACGAACCCCACCGGCGTTGACGCGCTCACCTGGACCGAACTGCCCACCCCCACCCCCAAAGCGGGCGAGGTGCTCATCGAGATCAAGGCCGCCAGCCTGAACTTTCCGGATCTGCTGATCGTGCAGAACAAGTACCAGATGAAGCCACCCCTGCCATTTGTGCCCGGCTCGGAGTACGCAGGCGTGGTGGCAGCCGTGGGCGATGGGGTCACGCATCTGAAGGTCGGCCAGAACGTTGCCTGCCTGTCGGGCACCGGTGGCTTTGGCACCCACACCATTGCCCCGGCAGCCCTGTGCATGCCGTTGCCAGACGGCTTTTCGCATGTGGATGCGGCCGCATTCATCATGATCTACGCCACATCCCACCACGCGCTGGTGGATCGCGCCCAGCTCAAGGCCGGCGAAACCGTGCTGGTGCTCGGCGCCGCCGGTGGCGTGGGCACCGCAGCCATACAGATCGCCAAGGCCATGGGCGCACGCGTGATCGCAGCGGCCTCCAGCGATGAAAAATGCGCGCTGTGCACCTCGATTGGCGCCGACGCCACCATCAACTACAGCAAGGAAAACCTGCGCGATGCGATCAAGGCCTTGACCGATGGCAAGGGGCCGGACGTGATTTACGACCCCGTGGGCGGTGACTTTGCCGAGCCGGCCTTCCGCTCTATCGCCTGGCGCGGCCGCTACCTGGTGGTGGGTTTTGCCTCGGGGCCCATCCCGGCACTGCCATTCAACCTGGCGCTCCTCAAGGGTGCCTCGATCGTTGGGGTGTTCTGGGGCGACTTTGCCAAGCGCGAGCCCAAGGCCAATGCCGCCATGATGGGCGAGCTGGCCCAGTGGTATGGCCAGGGCAAGATCAAGCCCGTGATCGACCGCACCATGCCCATGGCCGAGCTGCCCGCGGCCTATGCCCACATGGGCTCGCGCGGCGTGATGGGCAAGCTGGTCATGGTTAACTGAAATCGAACCACCGAGGCGGACGGCTTTGCCGTGAAGCCGCCGCCCTGTGTCAAACTCGCGCACCCCAGACCCCTGACACGGATGCTCGCACATGGCGGACCGACAACCCTCTGAAATTGCCCGCGAAACGCTCAAGCAACTGGCCATCCGACGGCTGGCCCCAACGCCAGACAACTATCTGGCGCTGTATGACGAAATTGCCGGCATCCGCACCCCACCGGCGTTCCCGGACGGGCCGCTAAAACACATTCTGCGGGTGCTCCCGGGCCAGACCCTGGCACAAAAGCGGCTGCTGGGCCAGTTGGAGCGGGCGGTGGACAACAGGGACTGGACATCGCTGCAAAGCGTGATGGTGGGCTACGCCAATCTGGGGCTCAACCCGGCCACCGCCGAACCCGTGGCCGCCGAAACCACCGCGTTGACCATCCTGCCCGAAGACCTGGCAGAACTGCTGGCCCGCCTGATCGACAACACGCTGCCCGCGCTAGGCGAAGACGATGCCCGCGTGCATGAAATGGCCCAGCAGCTGACCCAGTTGCTGCGCGAGCCCGCCCCACCCGTATCCACGGTGCAGCTGATGCTGGGCAACTTCACCTACCGCCTGTCGTTTGCCACCGAAGACCAGGCCGCCATCCGTTCCAGCCTGCTCGATCTGCTGCACATGGTGTTCGAGAACATCGCCGCGCTGAGCGTGGAAGACCGCTGGCTTAACGGCCAGGCCGAGGCCCTGATGGCCGCCTCCACACCGCCGCTCACGCTGCGCCGGCTGGACGATGTGCAGCGGCGCCTGAAAGACGTGATCTTCAAGCAGACCGAAGCCCACGCCCGCACCGTCGAGGCCCAGGAGCAGATGAGGGACATGCTGTCCACCTTTATCGAGCGCCTGGCAAAAATCACCGACTCCAGCACCACCTACCATGGCACGATGGAACGCTGCGCCGACCTCATCGGCAAAGCTACCACCCTGGAGGAAATTGCCCCCGTGCTGCAGGAAGTGATGCAAGCCACCCGCTCCATGGCGCTGGACAGCCGGACGGCCCACGACGAGCTTCACGAACTGCGCGAGCGCACCGAACTCAAGCGGGCGCAGGTGGCACAACTGCAGCAGGAACTCGACCGCGCCAGCGCCCAGGCACGCCACGACCCGCTCACCGGCTCGCTCAACCGCAAGGGGCTGGACGAGGCCATGGAGCGAGAACTGGCCCGTGCGCGCCGCATGGGTGCGCCGCTGTGTCTGGCGCTGCTCGACATCGACAATTTCAAGACCATCAACGACCGCCTCGGCCACACCGCCGGCGATGCGGCGCTGGTGCACCTGACCCAGGTCACCCGCGAAGTCATGCGCCCCCAGGACCTGCTGGCCCGCTATGGCGGCGAAGAGTTCGTGCTGATCTTGCCCGACACCACCGTCGCCAACGGCGTAGCCGCCATGACGCGCCTGCAGCGCGAGCTGACCACCCGCTTCTTTCTGCAAGGCACCGAAAAATTGCTGATCACCTTCAGCGCCGGGGTGGCCCAGCTGGGTGACGGCGAGACCAGCGCCGATGCCATTCGTCGGGCCGACAAAAGCATGTACCTGGCCAAACGCTCGGGCAAGAACCGCGTCATGGCCGCCTGAGCGGCTGGAGCGGCTGTCGCTTTCGCCCTGCAGCCAGCCGCGACACTCCGCACCATGACACCCCTGCAACGCCGCGCCTTCCTGCAGCGTGCCGCCCTGGTGGCCGCTGCCGGCACCCTGCCCCGCTGGGCCTGGAGCAACCACCCGCTGCAGCACGACCCGTTTGCCCTGGGCGTGGCCAGCGGCGACCCCACACCCGACGGCGTGGTGCTCTGGACTCGACTGCTGCCAACACAGCACGGCGATCTCAGCGATCCGTTCACCGTGCGCTGGGAGCTGGCCGACGACCCGGCCTTTCGGCGCATCGTGCAGCGCGGGCAGGCCACGGCGCTTCCCGCACTGGGCCACAGCGTGCATGTCGAGCTCACCGGGCTGGCCCCGGCCCGCTGGTACCACTACCGCTTCATGCTGGGCGACGCCATCAGCGCCACGGGCCGCACCCGTACCGCACCTGCGGCCGATGCCATGGACGCCCATCTGCGCATCGCCTTTGCCTCATGCCAGCGCTGGGAGCACGGCCACTACGCCGCGTGGCGCCACCTGTGCGCTGACCAGCCCGACCTGGTGCTCTTTCTGGGCGACTACATCTACGAATACGCATCGCCACCAGCCACCACGGGCCTGGCCCGCGTGCACGCGCTGCGGCACGCCAGCACCCTGGCCGACTTCCGCGACCGCTATGCGCTGCACAAAAGCGACCCGGCCCTGCAGGCCGCCCATGCCGCCTGCCCGTGGGCCGTCACCTGGGATGACCACGAGGTGCAGAACGACTACGCCGGCGCCCAAGGCAAGGGCAGCCAGGGCGACCCAGTCGCTTTTCTGGCCCTGCGCAGCGCTGCCTGGCAGGCGTTTTACGAAAACATGCCGCTGCGTGCAGCCAGCCTGCTGGCGCCCGACTTTGGTGCCCTGCAGGTGTACCGGCGCCTGCGCTGGGGCAGGCTGGCCCAGGTGCACCTGCTCGACACCCGCCAGCACCGCCAGTGGCAGGCTTGCCGCCCGGCCGACACGGGCGGGGCTGCCGCCGTGCGCCCGCAAGACTGTGCCGCCCACGCCGACCCGCAACGCACCCTGCTGGGCGCTGCGCAGGAGCAGTGGCTTGATGCGGGCCTGGCCGCCGATGCACAGCACGACCGCACCCGCTGGAGCGTGATCGCGCAGCAAACCCTGTTCTCGCCCCGCCGCTACCCCTCGGGCGTGGTCTCCACCGACAGCTGGGACGGCTACCCCGGCGCCCGCGCGCGCCTGCTGCAGTCACTGGCCCGCCACGCACCGCGCAACAGCGTGCTGCTGGGCGGCGACATCCACCAAAACTATGTCTGCAAGGTGCTCGCCGATGCCGGGGCTGACGGCCAGCAGCCTGCCGGGCCGGTGGTCGCCAGCGAGTTCTGCGGCACCTCGATCAGCTCGCGCGCGGGCACCACGCAGGACAAGGTCGATGCCATCGCCCGCCACAACCCGCATGTGCTGTTGGCGCGCTGCGACCAGCGTGGCTACGGCCTGGCCGACATCACCCCGCAGCACTGGACCACCAGCTTGCGGGTGGTGGACGACCCCTTGCGGGCCGACAGCGGCGCATCCACCCTGGCGCGCTTCGTGGTGGAAGACGGGCGGGCGGGCCCCGTACTGATGTGAACCGATTAGCTCACGAAATGATAGCTAGTAGCGCTTACAGGTAAAGCGCTAGAGGCCAAAAACAGCACAAATCCAAGGCGCTGTTCCGCAATGTAACAACGGTCGGACCCCAACCGCCCGCCCGCTACCATGGATTCCCGCCCACCCCATGGAGAACACCGGATGCCCAAGACCACCCCCCTTCGCATTGCGCTGATCGCCGCCGCCGCGCTGCTGGCCGGTTGCAACACCGCACCGCCGCTGGCCTACACCGTGCCCAGCCAGCCCGAGGGCTCGTCGGGCACCACCGAAAAACCGGGCTGGGCCACTGAAAAGTTTGCCGTGGCCGCGGCCAACCCGCTGGCCACCGACGCGGGCTACCAGGTGCTCAAGGCGGGCGGCTCGGCCATCGACGCGGCCATTGCGGTGCAGATGGTGCTGACGCTGGTCGAGCCGCAGTCGAGCGGCATTGGCGGCGGCGCCTTCCTGCTGCATGCTGCGGGTGCCCGCGTGGAAGCCTATGACGGGCGCGAAACAGCACCCGCTGCCGTCACCGACAAGCTCTTCATCGGCCCCGACGGCAAGCCCCTGCCCTTCAACGACGCCGTCGTGGGCGGCCGCTCGGTGGGCGTTCCGGGCACGGTGCGCATGCTGGAGCTGGCACACCGCGAGCATGGCAAGCTGGCATGGGCGCAGCTGTTCGAGCCCGCCATCCAACTGGCCGAGGGCGGCTTCAAGGTCAGCGCGCGGCTCAACACCTTGCTGGCCAACGACAAATTCCTGTCCAAAGACCCCGTGGCGGCCGCCTACTTCTACGACACCGCCGGCAAACCCTGGCCCGTGGGCCATGTGCTGAAGAACCCCGAGCTGGCTGCCGTGCTGCGGGCCATCGCCCGGCAGGGATCGAAGGCGCTGCTGGAGGGCGACGTGGCCCAGGCCATCGTGACCAAGGTGCGCACGCACCCCACCAATCCAGGCCAGCTCAGCCTGGCCGATCTGGCCGGTTACCAGCCCAAAAAGCGCGAAGCCCTGTGCACCAGCTACCAGGTTGCGCCCCGCAACTACCGCGTGTGCGGCTTTCCGCCGCCGAGTTCGGGCGCCATCGCCATCGGCCAGATCCTGGGCATCCTCCAAAACACCAACGCGGCTGCCATACCACTGCAAGACGGTCTGCGCGGCCCCGCCCCCGGCGCCGACTGGCTGCACCTCTACACCGAAGCGGCGCGCCTGGCCTTTGCCGACCGTGCGCTCTACGTGGCCGACCCCGATTTCGTGCAACCCCCGGCCGGCAGCTGGATGAGCCTGCTGGAGCCCGCCTATCTGGCCAGCCGCGCCCAACTGATCGGTGCGCAGAGCATGAAGGTGGCGCAACCGGGCACGCCGGGCGCCCTGCGCACCAGCTTTGCCCCCATGCCCGAGCAGCCCGAATACGGCACCAGCCACATCAGCATCGTGGACGCCTTTGGCAACGCGGTGGCCATGACCACCACCATCGAAGACCAGTTTGGCTCACGCCAGATGGTCACCACCAGCGCCGCGCGCCGCGGGGGCTTTTTGCTCAACAACGAACTCACCGACTTCAGCTTTGCCCCCACCGACGCGCAGGGCCAGCCCATTGCCAACCGCGTGCAGCCGGGCAAGCGGCCGCGCTCGTCCATGGCGCCCACGCTGGTGTTTGACCAGGCCAGCGGCGAGCTTCTGATGAGCGGCGGCAGCCCCGGCGGCGCGGCCATCATCCACTACACGGCCAAGGCGCTGTATGGCGTGCTCAACTGGGGCCTGATGCCGCAGCAGGCCATCAACCTGCCCAATTTCGGCTCCATGAACGGCCCCACGCTGCTGGAAGAAAACCGCTTCCCTCCCGCCACAGTGCAGGCCCTGCGCGCACGCGGCGCCGAGGTGCGCGAGATGAACATGACCAGCGGCCTGCAGGCCATCACCCGGGGCCAGGCCCATGGCAAAAAGGTATGGCTGGGCGGCGCCGACCCGCGGCGCGAAGGCGTGGTGATGGGTGACTGATAATAATCAGCATCAAAACAGGCTCTAGCGCTTTATAAATAAGCGCAAGCAGCTATACAAAACATAGCAAATACACATGCCCGCACCGACTCCGCACATGCCCCACAGCGCCGGCACTTCGCTGGTTTCCTGCGCCGAGCTGCAAGCCCTGCTCACCCAGATCTTTCTGCGCCACGGCACCTCGGCCGAAGTGGCGGCCGTGCTGGCCGCCAACTGCGCCAGCGCCCAGCGCGACGGCGCCGAAAGCCATGGCATCTTCCGCATCCCTGGCTACCTTTCCACGCTGGCCAGCGGCTGGGTCAACGGGCAGGCCGTGCCGCAGGTGCAAGACGTGGCACCCGGATACGTGGCCGTGGATGCCTGCAACGGCTTTGCACAACCGGCCCTGCAGGCTGCGCGTGGCCTGCTGATCGACAAGGCGCGCCGCAACGGCATTGCGCTGCTGGCCATCCGCAACTCGCACCATTTCGCCGCGCTCTGGCCCGACGTGGAGCCCTTTGCCCGCGAAGGGCTGGTGGCGCTGGCCTTCGTGAACAGCATGGCCTGCGTGGTGCCCACGGGTGGGCACAAGGCCTTGTTTGGCACCAACCCCATCGCCTTTGCCGCGCCGCGCACAGGGGGCGACCCGCTGGTGTTTGACCTCGCCACCAGCGCCATCGCCCACGGCGACGTGCAGATTGCCGCGCGCGCGGGCCACACCCTGCCCGAGGGCTACGGCGTGGACCGCCACGGCCAGCCCACCTGCGACCCGGCCGCCATCCTGGACGGCGGTGCGCTGCTGCCGTTTGGCGGCTACAAGGGCTCGGCCCTGTCGATGATGGTCGAGCTGCTGGCTGCGGCGCTCACGGGCGGCAACTTCTCGTTTGACTTTGACTGGTCGCAGCACCCCGGCGCCAAAACGCCCAGGACGGGCGAGCTGCTCATCGTGATCGACCCCGGCAAGGGCGCTGGCCACAATTTTGCGCAGCGCACCGAAACCCTGGTGCAGCAAATGCGCGCCGCCGGCCAGGCCCGCCAGCCCGGCGACCGCCGCTACCAGCAGCGCGCCGAATCCGAGCGCCACGGCATCGCGATCGACAGCGAAGAACTCGCCCGGCTGCGCGGCCTGGCAGCGGCACCCTGGTTCAGTGAACCAGCCGCGCCCCGGCCTCTCGCCTAAGCGGCCTGCTGCGCCAGCAACAGTGCCAGCGCCTTTGGCAAATGGGCCGCAATGGCTGCCGGATGCGGGTCGGAGAGCCGGGGCACATGGCCCAGCAAGGGGGCCGAAAGGCCCGCCTCCAGCGCAGCCAGGTTGTCGGCAACATACGGCATGGCGGCATCGACCGTGTTGGCCACCCAGCCGGCCAATGGCAGGCCGCGCGCGCGCACGGCTTCGGCCGTGAGCAGCGCGTGGTTGATGCAGCCCAGGCGCAGGCCCACCACCAGCACCACCGGCAGCCCCAGGTCCACGGCCAGGTCGGCGGTGTCCCAGCCAGGGACTAGCGGCACCCGAAACCCGCCCACGCCTTCGACAAATGCGATGTCCGCCCGCGCCGCCACACCGCGCACGGCGGCCAGCAGCGAATCGCGCGAGATGGTGCGGCCCTCCAGGCGGGCGGCGATGTGCGGCGCACAGGGCGTGCGCAGTTGCAGCGGGCCCACCTCGTCATCGCGCAGGTCCATGTTGCTGGCCGCGCGCAGGCGCAGCACGTCTTCATTGACCCAGCGGCCGTCCACGCAGTCCTGCCCCGCCGCCAGCGGCTTGATGGCAGCCGCGCGCAGGCCCGACTGCGCCGCCAGGTGCGTGAGCGCGGCGGTGATGGCGGTCTTGCCGATCTCGGTGTCGGTGCCGGTGATGAAAAATGCCCCCCACGCTCCGCCGCTTCGCGGGTCGCTGCCCCCCCGAGGGGGCTGCTTTTCATCTTGGGGCGGCCCGGCGCTGAAAAATGCCCCCCACGCTCCGCCGCTTCGCGGGTCGCTGCCCCCCCGAGGGGGCTGCTTTTCATCTTGGGGCGGCCCGGCGACGAAAAAACCGCGCGTCATGCCAGCTCCGCTGCGGCTTCGGCCAGCGCCTCCAGCAGGCGATCAATGTCAGCCGCGCTGTGCGTGCCACACAGGGTGATGCGCAGGCGTGCCGTGCCCGGCGCCACGGTGGGCGGACGAATCGCCGGCACGCGCAGACCGGCGCGGTCGAGGATGGCGGCCACCCGCAGCGCGGCAGCGTTCTCGCCAATGACCAGCGGCTGGATGGGTGTGTCCGACGCCACCAACCGCCAGCCCAGGCCAGGGTGGCGCGCCAGGATGGCGCCCACACCGGCCCGCAGCTGCGCCTGCAGGCGCACGAGGTTGGCGCGGCGCTTTTCGCCCTCTTCGCCCGCCATCAGCGCCAGGCTTTGCAGCAGCGCATGGGCCACGGCGGGCGGCGCGGCGGTGGTGAAGATATAGGCACGCGCGGCCTGGATCAGGTATTGGATGACCGTGGGGTGCGCGGCCACAAAGGCGCCCGCCACACCGGCGGCCTTGCCCAGCGTGCCCACCATGATCAGCCGCTCGCTGCGCAGGCCAAAGTGCGCCAGTGTGCCGCGCCCCTGCGGCCCCAACACGCCGAAGCCATGGGCATCGTCCACCACCAGCCAGGCATCGTGCCGTTCGGCCAGCGCAAGCAGGGCATCGAGCGGGGCCACGTCGCCATCCATGCTGAACACCGCATCGGTGACGATCAGCTTGATACGGGCCGTGCAGGCACCCAGCAGCGCATCCAGCTGCGCCACATTGCAGTGCGCATAGCGCTGCACCGACGCCTTGGCCAGGCGTGCACCGTCGATCAGCGAGGCATGGTTCAGCTCTTCCGAAAAAATCACCGCATCGGCATCGCCCAGGGCCGTCAGCACCGCCAGGTTGGCCATGAAGCCGGTGCAGAAGAACAGCGCCTCGGCGTCGGGAATGGCGGGCGCCACGGCCGCCGCCAGGGCACGCTCCAGCGCCGCGTGCGCGCTCGAATGCCCGCTGATGAGGTGCGACGAGCCCGAGCCAGCACCGTACAGGCGCGCGCCCTCGGCCAGCGCGTCGGCCAGCGCGGGGTGTGCGGCCAGGCCCAGGTAGTCGTTGCTGCAGAACATCAGCAGCTCGCGCGATTGCCCATCGGCGCCGCGCACGCGCTGCACCGGTGCCGTGGCGCTCTGGGCCTCGCGCAGCACGCGTGTCAGATCCTTGGCTGCGATGGCCTGCAGTTTCTGGTTCAGGTGGTCAAGCAGCATCCAACACCTCCGACAGCGTGGCCATCACGGCCTGGAACAAAAACTGCGCCGTGGGCGCGTCAATCAGGTAAGGCGGCATCAGGTACACCGTGGCGCCGATGGGGCGGATCAGCAGCTCGTGCGCGCGTGCGGCCAGGTGAAAGCGCTCGGCAAACCGCTCACCGGGTTCGCGCACGTCGAACGCCAGAATCATCCCGCGCTGGCGCAGGTGGTGCACGCGCGGATCGGTGGCCAGCGGCGCGAAGGCCTCGGCCAGCAGCCGGGCCTGCACGCGGTTTTTTTCCAGCACCTGGTCGGCAGCAAAGCGGTCGAGCACGGCATTGGCCGCCGCGCAGGCCAGGGCGTTGCCGGTGTAAGAGTGCGAATGCAGGAAACCGCGCCCCACCTGCTCGCTCCAGAAGCTCTGGTAGACCGTTTCGGTGGTCAGCACCAGCGACAGCGGTAAGGTGCCGCCGCTGATGCCCTTGGACAGCGTGATGAAGTCGGGCCAGCCGCACTCGCCCTGCTCGAATGCAAAGAAGGTGCCGCTGCGCCCGCAGCCCACCGCGATCTCGTCGGCAATGAGGTGGATATCGAACTCGTCGCACAGCGCCCGCACGGCGCGCAGGTAAGAGGGCTCGTGCATGGCCATGCCTGCGGCGCACTGCACCAGCGGCTCGATGATGAGGGCGGCCACATGGCCGCGCCGCGCGGTGAGCACGCGGCGCAGGTCGGCCAGCGCGCGCGCCTCGCTGCCCGGGCCCTGGCGCGCATCGGGCGAATCGACGATGTGGGCGCGCATCAGCAGCGGGTCGTAGGCATCGCGGAACACCGCCACATCGGTCACGGCCAGCGCGCCAATGGTCTCGCCGTGGTAGCCGTTGCGCAGGCAGACGAATTCGCGCTTGTCCGCCTGGCCCCGGTTGCACCACGAATGAAAGCTCATCTTCAGCGCGATCTCGACGGCCGAGGCGCCGTCGCTGGCAAAGAAGGCGTGGCCCAGGGCGCCACCGGTCAGCGCCGAGAGCTTTTCTGCCAGCTCGACCGCGGGCGCATGGGTGCAGCCGGCCAGCATGACGTGGGGCAGGGTTTCCAGCTGGTGCGTGATGGCGGCGCGGATACCGGCATCCGAGTGCCCGAACAGGTTGACCCACCACGAGCTGTTGGCGTCGAAATAGCGCCGCCCTTCCAGGTCGAAAAGCCAGGGCCCTTCACCCCGGGCGATGGCCAGCGGTGGCGTGACGGCGGCACGCGCCATCTGGGTGCAGGGATGCCAGAGCGCAGCCAGGCTGCGGGCGGCCAGATCGGGGGAGTTCAGGGACTTCAATCAACAACTCACTTGCCCGGAAAACCGGGCATGGATGAAGGGCCGGCGCAAGGCACATGCACGCCCCCGCGCGGATGGGGATGAAAAACCGGGGCAAGTATCGCACCCGGCCTCCACCCCGGTCACACCGCTTTATCGGCGCACCGAAGCCAGGGGGCAGTATTTGAACCAAATAGGGCGCTAGCCCTTATGGATAAAGCGCAATAAGCTATTAATATAATAGCAATCAAAACACTGCCAGCGTGGCCGGCAGTACTCACACGGTCAGACGTTGATCGCCGTGGCCGACCCGGCCTGCTTGCGCAGCTCGAACTTCTGGATCTTGCCCGTGGCGGTTTTGGGTATTTCGCCAAACACCACGGCGCGCGGCACCTTGAAACCGGCCAGGTGCTTCTTGCAATGCTGCACGATGTCATCGGCCGTGGTCTGCGCGCCGGCTTTCAGCTCCACGAAGGCGCAGGGGGTTTCGCCCCACTTCGCGTCGGGCTTGGCCACCACGGCGGCGGCCAGCACGTCGGGGTGGCGGTAGAGCACGTCTTCCACCTCGATGGACGAGATGTTCTCGCCGCCCGAGATGATGATGTCCTTGCTGCGGTCCTTGATCTTGATGTAGCCGTCGGGGTATTGCACGGCCAGATCGCCGCTGTGAAACCAGCCTCCGGCAAAGGCTTCCTCGGTGGCCTTGGGGTTCTTGAGGTAACCCTTCATGGCAATGTTGCCCTTGAACATGATCTCGCCCATGGTTTCGCCGTCCCAAGGCACGGGGTGCAGGGTTTCGGGGTCGAGCACCTGCACATCACGCTGCAGGTGGTAGCGCACGCCCTGGCGGGCGTTGAGGCGGGCGCGCTCGCCGATGTCGAGGTCGTTCCAGGCATCGTGCTTGGCGCACACCGTGGCCGGGCCGTACACCTCGGTGAGGCCATAGACATGGGTCAGATCGAAGCCCATCTTCTCCATGCCCTCGATCATCGAGGCGGGCGGCGCAGCGCCGGCCACCATGGCCTTGACGCCTGCGGGCACCCCTTCCTTCATCGCGGCCGGGGCGTTGACCAGCAGGCCGTGCACGATGGGCGCGCCGCAATAGTGGGTAACGCCGTGGTTGCGGATGGCATCAAAGATCGCCTGCGCCTCCACCCGGCGCAGGCACACGTTGACACCCGCGCGCGCCGCCACCGTCCACGGAAAGCACCAGCCGTTGCAGTGGAACATGGGCAGCGTCCACAGATAGACCGCGTGCTTGGGCATGTCCCACTCCAGCACGTTGCTGATGGCGTTGGTGGCCGCGCCCCGGTGGTGGTAGACCACGCCCTTGGGGTTGCCGGTGGTGCCGGATGTGTAGTTGAGAGCAATGGCATCCCACTCGTCGCCGGGCAGCTCCCACGCGAACTGCGGGTCGCCGCTGGCCAGGAATTCTTCATAGGTGCGCTCGCCCAGGCACTGGCTGGCGGGACCATACAGTGCGTCCTCCACATCAATCAGCAGCAGCGGCGCCTGGCTCTGGCGCAGCGCCAGGGCCTTGGCCATGGTGCCCGCGAACTCGGGGTCCACGATCACGGCCTTGGCCTCGCCGTGGTCGAGCATGAAGGCAATGGCCTCGGGGTCGAGCCGCGTATTCAGCGCGTTGAGCACGGCGCCTGCCATGGGCACGCCAAAGTGCGCCTCCACCATCGGCGGCGTGTTGGGCAGCATCACGGCCACGGTGTCGTTCTTGCCGATGCCCGAGCGCGCCAGCGCGCTGGCCAGTTGGCGGCAGCGCGCGTAGGTCTGGGCCCAGGTCTGGCGCAGATCGCCATGCACGATGGCCAGGCGGTCGGGATAAACCTCGGCGGTGCGCTCGATGAAACCCAGCGGCGACAGGGGCGCAAAGTTGGCTTCAGTGCGGGGCAGGTGCTGGTCGTAGATACTGGTCATGATGGGCTCTCCGGTACGGGGACCCTCGAACTGTATCCGCCCCGGGATCGGCTGGCGCTGGGGATGACCGAGAGATTGCGAACGTGGACATCATCGTGCGCGTGCGCGTTCGCAGCCGCAAAACCGTGGGCTAAGCCGCACGCGCAGGATCGTTCAAAATACCCGGGTGTCGATCCCCCAATCTTTCATCCAGGAACTGCTCGCGCGCGTTGACGTGGTGGATATCGTGGGCCGCTACGTGCAGCTCAAAAAGGGCGGCGCCAATTTCATGGGGCTGTGCCCCTTTCATGGCGAGAAATCGCCCTCTTTCAGCGTCAGCCCCGCCAAGCAGTTCTATCACTGCTTTGGCTGCGGCAAGAACGGCAACGCCATCAGCTTTTTGATGGAGCACGCCGGCATGGGCTTCATCGAGGCCGTGCAGGACCTGGCCCAGCAGGTGGGCCTGCAGGTGCCGGACGATGACATTTCCCCCCAAGAGAAAGAGCGTGCAGCCGCCGCCCGGCAAAAGCAGGCCACGCTGACCGATGTGCTTGAAAAAGCCGCCGAGGCCTACCGCCAGCAACTGCGCACATCACCCCGGGCCGTGGCGTATTTCAAGGGCCGGGGGGTGTCGGGTGCGGTGGCCAAGCGCTATGGCCTGGGCTATGCCCCCGAAGGCTGGCGCAGCCTGGCCAGCGTTTTCCCGCACTACGACGACCCGCTGCTCGAAGAAAGCGGGCTGGTCATCGTGAACGACGAGGACGGCGGCAAACGCTACGACCGCTTCCGCGACCGGGTGATGTTCCCCATCCGCAATGTGAAGGGCGAGTGCATCGGCTTTGGCGGGCGCGTGCTGGGGGACGACAAGCCCAAATACCTCAATTCGCCGGAAACCCCGGTGTTCCACAAGGGCCGCGAGCTCTATGGCCTGTTCGAGGCCCGCACCGCCATCCGCGAGCAGGGCTATGCACTGGTCACCGAGGGCTACATGGACGTAGTGGCGCTGGCGCAGCTGGGTTTCCCGAACGCCGTTGCCACGCTGGGAACGGCCTGCACGCCCGAACATGTGCAAAAACTGCTGCGATTTACCGAATCGGTGGTGTTCAGCTTTGATGGCGACGCCGCCGGCCGCCGGGCAGCCCGCAAGGCGCTTGATGGCGCCCTGCCCCATGCCAGCGACACGCGCAGCATCAAGTTTTTGTTTCTGCCGCCCGAGCACGACCCCGACAGCTTTGTGCGCGCGCATGGCTCCGACGCCTTTGCCCGCCATATTGGCGATGCCGTTCCGCTGAGCCGCTTCCTGATCGAAGCCGCCAGCGAAAGCTGCGACCTGGGCACGGCAGAAGGCCGCGCGCACATGGCCAGCAATGCCCGGCCGTTGTGGAGCGCACTGCCCGAGGGCGTGCTGCGGCGCCAGGTGCTCACCGAGCTGGCCCAGCTGGCCCAGCTGGACGCGCACGACCTGTCCGACCTCTGGAGCAAGACCGCCGCCCAGGAGGCAGCGCGCCACCCCGGCGCCAGCGCCAGCGCCTCACATCGCCATGCCGCCGCACCGGCAGACGAGCCCCCGTGGGGCGCGCCGGCCGAACCCGGCTGGCAATCGCCCGGCGGCGGCTACGGCTCGCCCCAGAAACCACCCTTTCGCAAGGGCAGCGACTGGAAAGGCGGCAACTGGAAAAAGAAGGACGCCGCACCCTGGCCGCCCCAGCCACGCCTGCCGCGCACCCCCACCGCCAGCCGCGCAGACCACGCCGCACGCCTGCTTTTGTCGCACATGGCGTTTCTGGAAGATCTGACACACGACGACCACGCCGCGCTGTGCGCCCTGCCCGCTCCGCACGGCCCGCTGTTCAGCTGGCTGGAAGGGCAATTGCACGAGCACGGCCCGCTGGCCTGGGCGCTGCTGCGGGAAAGCCTGCGGGGCCATCCCTGTGAAGCCCTGGCAGTGAAAGTGATGACCGGCTCGCACGCCCAGACCGAGGGCGATCTGCACGAATTGCGGCTGGAACTGCGCGATCTTTTGAACCGCATGCTGATCGAAGACATCAACGCCCAGCAAAAAGCCCTGATTCTTCAGGCCGCGCAAGACCCCACTGCGCTCGAACGCTACCGCGCACTGGAGCAGCGGCGCAACATTCTGCAGGGCATCGCGCCGCGTAGCGCTTGAAATACAGTGCGGCCGGTATAATGTAGGGTTTGTCGGCAAGAGCGACAGCAGCACCTCCGAGCCGGACCACCGTGACAAACGCGCACAACCGTCCACCCATCGCAAGGACTGCACACCAAATGTTCGCCCAGACATCTTGCCCTTGAGGATCACTCCTCTACCTGCAGCAGCTCTGCTTTTGCAGTGTCACCCGCGCCGGGATCCGAGGCGCTTGCGTTTTCTTTGTGTCCGTTTTTGACTCCGAGGTTGTTTTATGCCTGCTCAAAAGTCCGCGAAGCCGCTCAAGTCCGCCCCAGGCACCGCCGCGAAGGCTGTCTCCAAAACCGCTGCCAAAGCACCGGCCAAAGCCGCGCCCCGCAAGGCCGTCGCTGCCGCCCCTGCCCCGGCTGCCAAGAAAGTGAAAACTGTGCCCGTGAAAAGTACCGCCGAGCTGATCAAAGCTGCCGATGAGTTGCTGAAGAAGAAACCTGCCCGCGCCAAGGCCGTCGCCGCAGCTGCCGACGACGAAGAAGCGCCCAAGAAAAAGCCTGGCCGCCCTTCCAAGGCCGCTGGTGCCGCCGAAGCCAAAGCCCCCGCCAAGCGCGGCCGCAAGCCCAAGGCAGCCGTCGGCGGCGAGGAGAGCGTGGACGACACCGACCTGTCGGACATCGAAGCCGACCTCGAAGGCGAGATCGAAGAGACCCCTGAGGCTGCCGCCACGGTCGAGAAGGTCAAGCCCCTGCGCATGAAGATCAGCAAGGCCAAGGAACGCGCCTTGATGAAGGAATTCGGCCTGGACGAAACCGTCCTGTCCGAAGAAGACATGGCCAAGCGCCGCCAGCGCCTGAAGACGCTGATCACGCTGGGCAAAACCCGTGGTTACCTGACCCACGGCGAAATCTCCGACCACTTGCCCGACAAACTGGTCGATGCGGAAACGCTCGAAGTGGTGGTCAACATGCTCAACGACATGGGTGTGGCGGTGTACGAGCAGATGCCCGACGCCGAAACCCTGCTGCTGAACAACACCGCGCCCACCGCCACCACGGTGGAAGAAGCCGAGGAAGAAGCTGAAGCCGCCCTGTCCACCGTGGACAGTGAGTTCGGCCGCACCACCGACCCCGTGCGGATGTACATGCGCGAAATGGGCACGGTCGAGCTGCTCACGCGCGAAGGCGAAATCGAAATCGCCAAGCGCATCGAAGGCGGCCTGATGGCCATGATGGAGGCGATCAGCGCATCGCCCGCCACCATTGCAGTCATTCTGGAAATGGGCGAGACGATCCGCGAAGGCAAGGTTGTCATCTCGACCATCG
>ERZ1023696.20-NODE-20-length-39493-cov-5.985216_pt1 | contig 39493 bp, 38 predicted proteins | sample MGYA00520859_ERZ1023696 | MGnify/ENA primary metagenome ERZ1023696 (study PRJEB33180, sample SAMEA4046002) | wastewater metagenome | place: Denmark | collected 2016-03-13 | study: EMG produced TPA metagenomics assembly of the PRJEB13832 data set (Local surveillance...
GTCCAGCTTCACGGGTTAGCCCTTCGGAAATTAGATAAATCTGTCCTATTGCGCTCTTCGATGCTCAGTCGGACAGATTTCCTAAATTTCTTTCAGGGCTGAACGAACCCGTTCAGCTTTTCTTAATTGGAACCGGCGATTTCCCAATTATTTCACAGAAACTTCAAACGTATGTAGTATCGTAGACTGGAAATGATGCCGCTTATGGGAAAAAAAGATATAATGGAGGAAATGAAAAGGGGAATCGCTATGGAAATTTTGATGATAGAAGACAATGAAGCCGTCTGCGAAATGATGGCGATGTTTTTTGAGAATGAGGGCTGGCAAGCTGTATTCAAGCATGATGGAAAAGAAGGTCTGGAGACGTTCGCGGCAGCAGACAGAAAATGGGACATGATTATCCTCGATCTGAACCTGCCGAGCATGGATGGGATGCAGGTCTGTCGCGAAGTAAGGAAAATTTCCCAGTTCGTACCGATCATCATGCTGACAGCGCGCGATTCTGAAAGTGATCAGGTTATCGGCCTGGAAATCGGGGCGGATGAATATGTTACGAAGCCGTTCAGTCCGTTGACGTTGATAGCCCGCATCAAAGCGATGCACCGTCGCGCTAAGGTCGATCACGCGCAAGCGCAGGCCACTGATGATTTCGATGTACTCACCGATCATGTCAAAATCAGCACGATCACGCGCGAAGCCTACCTTGACGGGAAACAAATCGAAAGCTTGACGCCGAAAGAATTTGAACTGTTCGCGCTTTTGGCCGAACACCCGAAACAAGTATTTTCGAGAGAGCACCTTTTGACCCGGATCTGGGAAGACCCTTACTACGGGGATGAGCGCACAATCGATGCCCACATCAAGAAATTACGGCAAAAAATAGAAGCGGTCGGACCGCAAGTGATCCAGACGGTTTGGGGAGTCGGCTACAAATTCGATGATAGTGGAGTAGAGGATAAATGAAGTATGTCTATCAACAAATCCTGGCCTTTTTTGCTCTGATTCTGATAACCGTGAGTACGACAGGCATCCTGATCATCCAATACGTCACCAGTAATATCTACGACGAAAAAGAGGCACAGCTTTACGGCTATGCCGAATCGATCATCGATCAGAACATGACGATCCAACAATTGGAAAATGGATCTACCTTGGTTTCCAACCAGGATGTCTCGTTCGCCATCTTCGATGCCGAAGACCGCATGGTTTATCCGCAAGCAACGGATCTGTATACGAGCGGAATCAGCGCGGAGGATTTTGAGAGGCTATCGGAAGGCGACCGGATTTCTTTGACTGAACGGGATCGTGGCTTCCTGAACGAAAAGAAGCGCTTCTTGACGGTCTATCTTCCTCTGTTCAATGCAACTACGAATGAATTCACAGGCTTCATAGCAGTCGGTTCGCCGGTAAAAGGCATCGAGGACGAAATCAATGAGATTGAACACAACCTGCTTGTGGCTGTGCTGACTTCCGGGGGCATCGCGATTGTATTGAGTCTCGGCATCGCCAACTATCTGACAAGGCGCATTAAACGCATGCGCAGGGCCACCCATGAGATCGCTTCAGGCAATTTCGATATCTCACTGGAGAATCATCACAAAGATGAGTTTGATGAGCTGTCGGAGGATTTCAACCAAATGGCAAGGTCTTTGAAAGCCTCCAATGAGGAAGTCGAACGCCAAGAGAATTTGCGGCGCCAGTTTATGATGGATGTTGCCCATGAAATGCGTACGCCGCTCACGACAATCAACGGCATTCTCGAGGGAATTCAGCATCATATGATCCCCGAAGGCAGTCGGGACCGGAGTATGCAACTGATGCAGAAAGAAACCAAACGGCTGATTCGTTTGGTTAATGAGAATCTTGATTATGAAAAGATCCGCTCCAACCAGATTATTTTAGTGAAACAGGAATTTTCGGCTAAAGAAGCATTGGAGAATGTTGCGGAGCAGATGCGGACAAAAGCGCAGGCGAAGGACGATCTGATCATCGTTCAGGTGGATGCAGCGGACCGGATTTACGCGGACTATGATCGCTTTATCCAGATCATGGTGAACCTCACCCAGAACGCTATCCAGTTCACGAAAAACGGAACCATCACCCTGTCGTCTTTCCCGGATGGCGATCAGCAAATCATTCAGGTCAAAGACACGGGCATCGGCATCGAGAAGAAGGATATCACGAGCATCTGGGAAAGGTTCTACAAAGTGGATGTTTCCAGAAAGAACACGAAATTTGGCGAATCAGGAATCGGTTTGGCGGTGGTCCAATCATTAGTGATGAACCATAAGGGAACCATTGATGTGGAGAGCAATCCGGGCGAGGGAACAATTTTCACGATTACATTACCGACGAAAGCAGCAATCGAAAAAAATAGTTAAAAAAATAGCTGCCGGAATTTTTAAATTCCGGCAGCTATTTTGGTTATTCAACTGTTTCTGTCTGTCCTTCTGCTGGGACTTCCTCAGCAGCGGGTTGTTCTTGCATTGCATTTTCTTCAGCAATGGCTTGGTTGGCCGGGAACTCAGGAGCGTCCGTCTGATAAAGCGGCACGGTTGAAACGCCGTTGTTCGTATAGTACAAGGAAGTGTTCAGGTCACCCAATTCTGCGATGTCCTCTTCCAATCTTGAAGGGGAATCCACATAGCCGTGCAGGCTTTTATCAACCGGAACGAATCCATCCGGTGTGTAGAAGCGCAACAAATCACCGTTGATGATTTGATCGGAGATGGCCAACTGCAGTTCTGCTTGCGCCCGGATCTGAGCAACTTTTTCGACTACTTCTTCTGTCTGATAAGCCAGCGTGCCTGTTTGGGTATGATAAACGGTATTTCCTAAGATGGTATATTCGCTCGTCACGATGCTGCCATTACGGAAAACAACGATCCCCTCATTTTGCGCTGACATCAGATCCTGTCCAAGTTGGACATAGGCTGATGTGTCAACACCCAAAAGATGCATCACGGTAGGCAAGATATCGATCTGGCCACCATAAACATCACTGATCTGGCCGGTACCGGAACCAGGATTATGGATGATGAAAGGAACACGCTGCATCATGGCATCGTCATAGGCACCCCACAAATCCGGATTGGCTCCGATGAGCGGCGCCAACGTTTCGTTGCGGGAACTGGAAATACCGAAGTGGTCGCCGTACAATACGAAAAGCGTATTATCATAAAGGCCTGCGTCCTTCATATATTGGAAAAATTCAGCCAAGGCTTCATCGGCATAATGAGCAGTATTGAAATAACCGTCAATCGTTTCGTCACCGGTATCCAGAGTGAAGGTGTTATTCATCTCGTCTTCAGGGAACGGGAAGTGATTCGAAACGGTTATGAACTTTGCATAGAAAGGCTGCGGTAATTGCTCGAGGTATTGCGCCGATTCTTGGAAGAACAATTTATCTTTCAAGCCGTACTCGACTGAGTTCTCATCCGTCAGTGTGTAACTGCTGCCGGCATCAAAGAAATAATCATAGTCGAAAGATTTATAAACATTATCGCGATCCCAGAAAGAACCGACATTCCCGTGGAAAACAGCTGATGTGTAGCCAAAGGTTTCGCCCAAGATGGCCGGTGCTGATTGGAAGGTGTTGTCCGCACCGATTTGTGTAAAGGCCGAACCTTGCGGCAATCCGAACAGTGAATTGTCCAGCATCAGTTCGGCATCACTTGTTTTTCCTTGGCCCGTCTGATGGAAAATGTTGCTGTAACTGTAAGAATCACTGCTGTGATACAAGCTGTTCAGGAATGGTGTCACTTCAGCCGTCATGCCTGTTTCATCAGTCAATGACAGATCGATCAGGAACTGCTGCATACTTTCCAGATGGATGTAGACGACGTTTTTGCCTTCTGCTTGCCCGAAGTTTGCTTCGTTGGGTTCGGCATAATGTGTACCTAAGTAATCAAGAACGGCAGCCATATCTGAGCTGTCCGCACTTGCGCGCACTTGGTTGGCTTGAGCAGTCTTGATGCCATCATAGAGGGTGAAGACATTGATACCCAAGTATTTGACGATGTAGTTGCGATCAAAAGTTCTTGTCAGCAATTGCGGTCGGCTTATTTCAGCAAGGCCTAAGTTAGCGGCGAAGAGAGCGATCGAGGCAGCAACTGTCGCAAACGCCCATCTTTTCTTGAAGATACGTTCGTCGCGATTTTTGCTAACGAATTTCTTATAGACATAGATGAGGACAAAAGCATCGATCCAATAGAACAGATCCAGCGGCTGCATCATGGCGATGACTCCGGAACCTAAGTTTTTGGTTGCGTTGGCTGAACCGAAGATGGTTTTGATTGTCAGGAAGTCCGTAAATTCGCGGTAGTAGATGATGTTGGCGAACAACAGGATCGAATTCAGTACATACAGAGCAATCAAGCTTCTGTAGCCTTTTTTAGGGCTCTTAACAAAAAGCGAAATCCCGAGAATCAATAAAGTCGTGGCAATTGGGTTGATAAAAAGAATCAGCTGCTGAAACCAACCGTCTACGCCTAAAGAGAACGCTGTGTGATAAGCGAAATAGGTCTTCAGCCAGAAAAGGACGACGGCGAAAAGGAAAAATCCGAATCGCGTCTGCAACTGTTCAGTTAATTTTTGTTTCAAAAAAGAGACCTCCTATGATATCGTGTGGAACACATGTAAATTTCCTGTGAATTTTTTTGGTTTATGTGTGTTGTTTGTGAATTTTATGTAAAATGAGCTAGTGTCATTATATTCTGAATGCTTTTGATAGTCAATCGAAGCCCCGTAAAGTTTTTCCTAAGTTTTTCTCAAGAATAGTTGCTTTTTTAAGGATTTTTCGAGAAAATGGGACTTTCAAAGTATCTGTTTAAAGGAACGAAACTGACAAAGGTGAGCGTAGATTATGATATTTTTACAAGGGCTGTATGAGTGGGTGGCTGCTTCGCTGGAGTCATCCGTTAATCATTTTCCGCTCATACAATTAGTTTTCAACAGCGTGGACAAGACCATACTGTACTATTTGATTTTTCTGGTTCTAAGAGCCGCCTACCTGCTGCGCAGACACCGCAAGACGGGCAAGAAAATCCCCTTATATAAGGAAGGGTTGCTGCATGCTTTGTTTATCTACATCGTATTGTTGCTTCAACTGACGGTTTTCCGCAATGAGGTGACCTTCTGGACCGTCGAGTATCACAAAATCGATTGGTCAGCGATCCATTGGCTGCCGTTGGTGGATACGGTCAAACTCTTTTATGGGGATTCCGGATTTTCGGCATGGTACAATTCATGGGGGAACGTTGTCTGGTTTATGCCGCTGGGCTACATGGGGCCTTATCTGTTCAGAAAAAAATGCAGTTTCTCCAAAGTGACAGCGATGGGTTTTCTTTTTTCCAGCATGATTGAGTTCCTCCAGCTCATCTTTCAGACGGGCGTCACGCATATCGATGATGTCTTCTTTAATACGTTGGGTGCCGCAATCGGCTACAGCATATGGGTATCATCAAAAAAAGCAGTGCAGAACGGATAATCGACTATAAAGGAAGTAAATTATGAAAAAAATTACGATTACACAAATAAGCGAGAAAAAAATTAAGGCAGGCAATCCCTTGCTCCAAATGGAAGATTTCCCAAACGAGCTCAGCTTCGATGAAGGGGAACTGGTCGAGCTGGTCGATTCCCGCCAAAAATTCGTCGCAAAAGCCTATTTGGCTAAACAGAACAAAGGCGTCGGTTGGGTATTTTCCTTGGATAACGCGGATAGTTTCAATGAAGCATTCTTCAAAAAACAGTTTGAAAAAGCGAAACGTAAGCGCACGGACTTGCAATCGGACCCGGAAACGACTACCTATCGGCTTTTCAATGCGGAGGGGGACGGTATCCCTGGTGTTACCATCGATCATTACGACGGGTTTGCGGTGGTATCTTGGTACAGCGAAGGCATCTTCCGCTACCAGACCGCCATTATCGCTGCCTTCCAAGCGGTCTTCCCGGAAACGAAGGGCATCTATGAAAAATTCCGTTACCAACGGAAGGATGGCCTGATCAGCCGCTACGTCAGGGGTGATGCAGCCCCGACGCCCCTGATCGTGAAGGAGAACGGCATCAACTATGCGACGTATCTGGACGATGGACTGATGACGGGCATTTTTCTGGATCAGCGCGAGGTACGCGGCGCTCTGACGGAGCGTTATGCGGCAGGCAAACGGGTCTTGAACACGTTCAGCTACACCGGCGCGTTCTCCGTGGCAGCAGCCATGGGCGGGGCGATCGAAACGACGAGTGTCGATGTTGCGAACCGTTCGTTGGAACGGACAAAGGAACAATTCGCCGTCAATAACCTGGATGGCGAGCAACAGAAAATCTATGTAATGGATGTCTTCGATTTCATCCGCTACGCGATCCGAAAGGAATTGCAGTATGACGTGACCATCATCGATCCGCCAAGCTTTGCCCGCACAAAAAAGCGCACATTTTCGGTAACGAAAGATTATACGCAATTGTTGGAGGAATTGATCCAGATCACCGCAGCGGATGGCACGCTGATTGTGTCGTCCAACGCTGCCAACTACAAGGAAAAGAACTTCAAACAGGATATCGCCCAAGCCTTCAAGAACAGCCGATGCGATTACCGCATCATGGAGACATTCCATCTGCCGAACGATTTTGCTGTTCCGCCAGGCAGCAAAACAAGCGATTACCTGAAAGTCTTCATCATTAAGAAACTGGCGAGATAAGAAAAGCTGAACGGGTTCGCTCAGCCCCGAAAGAAATTTAGGAAATCTGACCTCGCAACGTTCCCTACGGTCACCTTGTACTGGGACTCTAAGGGATGAATCCCTTAGAGTCCCATGCAACTGAGCATCGAAGAGCGCAATTGCTGAGAGACTTCCGAAACAAAGGAATCAACGTGACCGTACCGGTCAGTTGTATCATGTTTCTAAGCCATCAAAGATGGCAAGAACCATGACAAGTCGAACAGTATGTCTTGGCTCGCAGAGACAAGAGGTTCCTTATTCTTCTTTCCGAAGGGCTAACCCGTGAAGCTGGACATCATTTTAGATGCATGAAACATTTTCCAAACTTGTGAAACATCTACGGTGATGCACTTTTGAGTTAAAAAAATTTTATAAATTCCTGTATGTCAAAAAGCTTCCTGTCCAGCAAATTCGCTGGGACAGGAAGCCTATGTCGCTTTCTTATTTTGCCAATACCGCTTCGATTTCATCCAATTCTTCATTACTGAAGGCTAGGTTTTCCAACGCTTTCACGTTATCATCGATTTGGCTCACTCTGCTGGCGCCGATCAGTACGCTCGTGACTTTCCCGTCGCGGAGAATCCAAGCGACTGCCATCTCAGCCAATGTTTGGCCGCGTCTTTGCGCGATTTCGTTCAGTGCGCGTGATTTTTCGATGGTTTCTTGCACCCGCTCCGCATTCAGGAACGGGGAAGAGGATCTGCCCGCACGCGAATCTTCCGGAATACCATGCAAATAGCGGTCGGTCAGCATGCCTTGCGCCAACGGGCTGAAGGCGATGGTGCCCAATTTGTTGGCCGTCAGAACATCCTGCAGGCCATCCTCGATCCAACGGTTGTACATGTTGTAGGCCGGTTGGTGGATGATGAACGGCGTCTTCAAGTCTTTGAAGATGGCCGCAATTTCAGCAGTCTGCTCCGCAGAATAGTTTGAGATGCCGATATACAGCGCTTTTCCTTGACGGACCATCAAATCCAATGCTTGCGCAGTTTCTTCGAAAGGTGTTTCCGGATCCGGACGGTGCGAATAAAAGATATCCACATAATCAAGCCCCATCCGCTTTAGGCTTTGATCAAGGCTTGCCGTCAAATACTTCTTGGAGCCCCATTCGCCATAAGGGCCGGGCCACATATCATAGCCGGCCTTGCTGGAAATGATCAGCTCGTCCCGATAAGGCAGGAAGTCCTTTTTCAAAATCTTACCGAATGTTTCTTCCGCGCTGCCTGGAGGCGGACCGTAGTTGTTCGCCAGATCGAAATGGGTGATTCCCAGATCGAAGGCGCGTTGGACCATTTTGCGCGAGTTATCGAACAGGTCCACCTCGCCGAAGTTGTGCCAAAGCCCAAGGGAGATGGCAGGCAATTTAAGACCGCTGTTGCCTACGCGGTTATAGATCATTTTGTCGTATCTGTTTTGAGCCGGTTGATACATGTCATCACCTCAATAAGTTAATATATCCAGTATAGCGTTTTCATTAATGCAACGCAAAGTATTTACGGAAAACGGAATTAATAGTTTTATCCTTCAATCTACCTCCTTGCCTGTGCTCCGGTGAACATAAGCTTCGCCGAAGTTCAGACCGTAATTTTCCATGCGTTCTCCGATGAGGGCGGACTCGCAGGAGTGGATAACAATTAGCAACACTGTACTCCGGCGAAGGGGCCCTTACCGGAGCTGAAGGAAGATGGAGGAAGAATGCCACGAATCCCCAACAAGAAACATTAGTAGGAAGGCCGAAAAAACGGGGAGCGCCCTCAAAAGAGACACTCCCCGTTCTAGTTAATCTTTATTCATGCAGCTCCAGCGGCAAGCCGTCCGGATCCTTGAAAAAAGTGAATTTCTTGTTCGTGTAGTCATCCAGCCGGATCGGCTCAGTCTCCACGCCTTTGCGGTTTAATTCCGCTACAGTCGCCTCGACATCCTCCACATAGAAGCAGAGATGGCGGAGCCCGACTGATTCCGGACCGCTGGGGCGCTCAGGAGGATTCGGAAAAGAGAACAGCTCAATTTCGCTCTCCCCCAGCTTAAGATCGAGTTTGTAGGAATCTCTTTCCGAGCGATAGTTTTCGCGGATGATCGGCAATTCCAGCACCTCAGTGTAGAAGGCTTTGGATGCCTCATAATCGGAGGCGATGATTGCGACATGGTGAATTTTTTCAAATTTCATGATTTTTATAGTTTTCGGAAACCCACGACTTCAGTCGTGGGAGGAGAAACCGATTGGCCCAGCGGACCAAAAGATCTCCTTGATTTCCGAGCTCCTTCCTCTTTTATTTTAAGCGAACTTACGTTCTCTTTTTAATATGCTTTCAATTGCGATTGTAGTATAATAGGGTTATTGAAGGGTGGTAAATTCCGTGGAACTAAGTCTAACGATCAAAGTTAAATTGAAGCTCTCGACCCCAAAGATGCATTGGCGTTTCAAGAAGTCTGCGAACAGTATAGGCAGGCAGGCATTTACGTATCTGATTATGTTTTTCACCAAAATTTCGAGTTAAATTCGATTAAATTAAACGAAGTTTTGTACCATGATGTTCGCCAGCGGTTTCATTTGAAATCCCAATTGACCCAATCAACCTTTCGGACTGTTACGGCCCGATACAAAACCGTCCAAACACAACTCCGTCGCAGTCCCAACAAATATGACAGCGGTAAAAAGGATGGAGACGGAAAGGAAGTACACATGCAAGTTCAAAAGGACTTGAATTGGCTATGGCACCCCATCCTGTTTTCTCAACCACAAGCAGATTTAGTGCGCAATCGCGATTGGAGCATTGTCGATAATGGCAAAACGTTCTCAATCAATACGCTGAAGGGGCGCGTGAAGTGCGGTTTTTTCCTCAACGGCTTTGAAGAGTATTTTGATGGTACCTGGGCGTTTGGTTTGGCAAAATTGGTCAAGTCAGGCAAGCATTGGTTCTTGCATATTTCGGTAAAAAAAGAAATCGCCGAAATGGAATTGACAGACGTCAAACACGTTGTCGGAATCGACAGAGGGTTGCGTCAATTAGTGACAACCTATGACGAAAAAGATAAAACCACTTTCTTCAACGGAAACGCAGTCTTGAAAAAGCGCAGACACTACAAAGAACTGCGCCGTAGTTTGCAAGCACGCAACACCAGGAACTCCAAACGTCGTATCCGGAAAATGGAAAGTCGAGAGAACCGCTGGATGGCAGATGTGAACCACTGCCTGTCTAAGACACTCGTTTTCCTATATGGTTCCGATACGGTATTTGTGTTGGAAGATTTGATTGGCGTGCGTTTCGCTACGGAACAAGTTGCGAAATCACAACGCTATGAGCACGTGTCGTGGGCGTTTTTTCAATTCGGGCAAATGCTCACTTACAAAGCCAACAAAGTTGGCTCCATGGTGGTTGAAGTAAGCGCCGCGTATACAAGTCAGCGTTGTCCTAAGTGTGGCACAATCAAAAAATCCAATCGGGATACCCACAACCACGAATATCATTGCCCATGCGGGTATCGCTCAAACGATGACCGTGTTGCAGCAATGAATATTCAACAACTAGGAACACAATACGTAAGCGGCGTAGAGAATCCCAAATTTGAGAAACAAAAAGCAAATTCCTAGTGCATAAATGTGCTGGGTTGCCGGCAAAGTCAGCTGTCGGGCTGCTCCATTCCGGTTGAATAAGAATGGAGCAGTGAGTAACGCCAACATTTTGAGAGACCAACCGATCTCAAACTACTCAGGAGTCCGCAGGACGTTTGAACTGCGTAGCGTTAGGCGTAAACCTAAAAGTCTTAGCGAAGCTAATGCACTCGTCACGAAATGGCGAGAGGCAAGCCGTGACTTCAGTCATTGGTAGTTGACAGTAACCGTCCCTTCTGTTTCGAGTCTTCTCTGATTTTACCATTAAGCAACAATCTGTACAATTTTACCCACAACATTTTTCTGCCCAGCGGCCACCAAGATGGCAGGTTTCTGTATCTTTTCAAGCCGAACTTTTGATATAATGAAGGCATCACCAGAAAGTTATAATCGATTTGTTGAACTGATTGTTTCACCGTCAGGAGAAAGGATGGTAAGTCACATGATTATTACAACAACCGCTCATATCGAGGGCAAAAAAATTACTGCCTATAAAGGCATCGTTTTCGGAGAAGTCATCACAGGCATCAACGTGTTCAAAGATTTCGGAGCCGGCATCCGCAACATCGTTGGCGGACGTTCAAAGAGTTACGAGGATGAATTGACTGTTGCACGCGAAAATGCCTTGGCAGAAATGGAAGATCGTGCAGTCGCAAAAGGCGCGAACGCCATCGTCGGCATGAAAATGGATTACGAAGTACTGGGAGCCGATAATGGCATGCTGATGGTCACCTGCAGTGGTACAGCTGTGAAATTGATGGATGAATCAGAATATTTAGGCTAAAAAAATCAGAAAAGGTATCCGGGAAGCAATTTTCCGGATACCTTTTTCTGTTCATTGTGTTTTTTTGCGTACCGGTTTTTTCTTACTCGGAGCGAACGGTTTGAAGGAAACGGCGTAATTGCCGGCTTCGTCTTTCCCCAAGAGCAATGCCGTCGAAAAACTCTTGCCGTCTTTTTTCTTGAAACCGGAAAGGCGCTTCGTTTCTTTTCGGGCCAAAAGCTCTTTGGCTTCCTCCGGGGACAGATAGCGGCGGGCGATATAGCGGGAAATCCGGAATGAACACGCCTCGCCGTAGTCCTGGCATTGTAGGTAACTGCCCTTGATGATCGCTTCTTTCCCGCAGACCGGACAAACGCCTACGACCGCACCGTCGCCTGCAGCATCGATGCGCTCCGCGATCCCTTCGGACTGCAGCATCTCGTTCTTCGTACCGAGGATTTCCAGGACGAAGTGTTTGATGTTCTCCAGGAAATAAGCCTGGTCGCCCTCGCCTTTATGGATTTTTGCCAAATACTTTTCCCATTCTGCCGTGAAGGCGACATCGCTCATCTTGTTGCCGGCCACGGCCTCACAAAGCAGAGTCCCCTTTTCGGTGATTGCCAGCTGATTCTTCGAAGCCGTTATGTAGCCCCTGTCCTTCAAATTTTCGATGACCCCAGCGCGGGTAGCTTCGGTTCCGATACCGTGCGTTTCCTTCAGGATCGCCTTGTCTTCGGCATCATCCACTTCTTTGCCGGCGTTCTTCATGGCTGCGATCAGCGTGCCTTCTGTGTAAGGCTTAGGAGGGGTAGTCTTCTTCTCCTTCGTGGCCAAAATGGCTGTTCCGGTTTCCCCTACCGTAACCATCGGCAGGATTTTGTCCTCCGGTTCGCCTTTTTTCCTTGTGTTGCCTTCCAGCTTCTTCCATCCGAGATTCTTGATGATCTTACCGGATGCCACAAAGTCCAGTCCGCCGATATCCGTAATGATGGTCGGTTCATCGTAGATGAAATCCTCTTCGAACATCGCCAAGGTCCGGCGCAGGACGAGATCATAAATTTTCTGCTGGTTCACATTCAATTTCGCGATCCGGGCCTGATCCGGCACTTTTTTCGTCGGGATGATGGCATAATGTTCCTGTACTTTGGCATCATCGACGTATTTTTTGCGCGGAGTCAAGTTCGGCTTGTCGATGGTATGACCTAGGATGCCCAGATAGCCGGAAAGGTTATCCTTCAAATAGACAAACTCATTTTTGGTGATGACCGTCGCGTCCGTCCGCGGATAGGAAAGCAGTTTTGCTTCATACAAAGACTGCACGGTTGCCAATGTGTCTTTCGCACCCATCTTGAATTTGGCATTGGCTGCCCGCTGCAGATCGCTGAGCGAATACAGACGCGGTGCCAACTCGCGTTTGTTCTCGTTGGCTTCATAGCGTTTGATGACGGCTGGCATCTCAGCCGCCAAGCCGTGCGTCGCGATGAAGGTTTTCATTTCTTGTTTTGATTCAAATTCATGCTGATACTTCGCTTCGAATGTCCCGTTCGTGACCGTGATGCGGGCCAAACACTCATAATGCGTCTCTTCCTGGAAGGCAGCGATTTCCTTCATGCGCTTATAGATCATGAAGAGCGTCGGTGTCTGCACGCGGCCGACCGAAAAAGCCCCTTCTTTGATTCCGGCCTTCTGGAGCGCAATGGTGTACAGCCGGCTCAGGTTCATGCCCACCAACCAATCGGCGATTTCCCGGCTTTGGGCCTCGATGTAGGATGGATACGTGTCCTTCCCATCCAGCAATTCGCTGAATCCGCGGCGGATCTCATTGGATTCCAGGCTGTTGATCCAGAGACGTTTCATTTCCTTCTTTTCGGCACCAGCATGGCGGATGATCGAGCGGGCGATATTTTCCCCTTCACGGTCCGAGTCGGTGGCGATGATGATGCGGTCCGCTTCCTTGAGCTGCTGTTTGATGTTCGCCATCTGCTTGCCTTTACCGTATTGGATCTTGTATTTGTAGTTTTCCGGGAAAATCGGCAAGTGGTCCAGGCTCCATTTTTTCCATTTCGGATCATATTCTTCCGGCTGCAGCAGTCCCAAAAGATGTCCCGAGGCATGCACGATGACCGTTTCGCCATCGAACAGGCTGTCCTGGATGACGTAGTTCCCGGCAACCGTCGCCTTCTTTTGAAAAGAGCTCGCGTAGGCAGCCGCCTGCGATGATTTCTCGGCTAAAATGACTGTTTTCATTCTGAAATTCCCTCCCTGACAGGATTGCCGTCTGAGACTTTTAAGGCAATCGATACCTTACGATTATAACATACGCACATTCCCGAAACCCGATCGAAAAAGGACTGCAACAGGCACAAAAAGCGCCGTTGCAGTCCTTATCGACCTAATTATGCTTATTCGCCCAGATTGAGTTTCTTAAGCGCCTCGAACAAGGCATTATTTACTGGCTCTTCAACTTGATTTTGTTTCTTCAGATATTTTTGGACGTCTTGCTTCGCGGCTTTTCCGCCGGTGCCTTTTTTGCGTCGCTCGTTGAAGGCCGATAGCTTTTCACGGTAGCCGCACTTGCAGGTAAAAATTTGGCCGTCACCTTCGCCGTGCAGTTCCATTTTCTTCATGCACTGCGGACAACGGGCATTGGTGACCCGCGCCACATTCTTGCGGTATCCACATTCGCGGTCTTGGCACACAAGCATCTTGCCTTTTTTGCCGTTCACTTCCAGCATCGGTTTGCCGCATTCCGGGCAGGTCTTGGTGGAGATGTTCTCGTGCTTGAACTTGCCTTCGCTCATCTTGATCTCCGAAACAATCTCTTTCGTGTAGGCCTTCATTTCGTTGATGAATACGTCCTTCTTCAGCTTGCCGGCAGCGATCTGTTCGAGTTTCCGCTCCCACTCGGCTGTCAGGGCAGGGGATTTCAGTTCTTCCGGAACCAACTCCAGCAGTTGCTTGCCTTTGGAAGTGATATGGATTTCCTGTCCGCGTCTTTCGATCAGGAAGGCATTGAACAACTTCTCGATGATGTCGGCGCGCGTAGCGACGGTTCCCAATCCACCCGTCTCCTTCAGCGTCTGAGCCAAAGCTTTGTCCGTCGTCTCCATATATTTCGCCGGATTTTCCATCGCCGTCAACAGAGTCGCTTCATTGAAGTAGGCAGGCGGTTTCGTCTGGCCGGATGTCTCGCTTATGTAACGGACAGCCAGCACATCGTCTGCCTCGATTTTCGGCAACAATTGCTCCTGGAGACCGTCTTCCGACTCCTCATCCTCCGTGCGATTGCTGTAGACTTCTTTCCAGCCGGCAGCGATGACCGTCTTGCCGCGGGCCACAAAGCGCGCGCCCCCGATTTCTGCGCGCAAAGTCAGCTGCTCATATTCGTAAGCCGGGAAAAGCACAGCCAAGAAGCGTTTCACAACCAGGTCATAGACTTTGAGTTCCTGAGCCGACAACTTCCCTATTTGGACGACTTGTTCCGTAGGGATGATGGCATGGTGATCGGAAACTTTGCTGTCGTCGACGAACGACTTATTCGCCTTGATCGGTTTCGCCAACACCTTGTTCACGAGCGGACGGTATTCCTTGATGGCGCAGGCTTTCAGTCTGTCAGGCAGCGTGGCTATGATGTCGTTCGACAGGTAGCGGGAATCCGTACGCGGATAAGTCAATAATTTATGCTGTTCATAGAGTTTCTGCATGATGTTCAATGTCTCTTTGGCGGAATAACCGAAAAGCTTATTGGCATCGCGTTGTAGTTCGGTCAGGTCATACAGGCCTGGTGCATAAGCTTTTTTTGATTTGCGGTCGACAGCCACTACTGTTGCCTGCTGCTTCTCCAACTTTTTGACGATGGCTGTGACCTTGTCGCGCTCGAAACTCTTCGTGTCGTTCGTTTTTTCATCCTGCCAAATCAGCTTCAGCTTCGTATCTGTCTGGGCCTCGATGCCGTAATATGTCTTCGGCTGGAATTTTTTGATTTCCTCTTCGCGTCTGGCGATGATGGCGACGACAGGTGTCTGGACGCGGCCGCAGTTCAACTGGGCGTTGAATTTCGTCGTCAGCGCGCGGGTCGCATTCAAGCCGATGTACCAATCCGCTTCCGAACGGGCCACAGCCGACTGGTACAGGTTTTCATAGTCCTTGCCCGGCTTCAGGTTCTGGAAGCCGTCTTTGATGGCCTTGTCCGTCACGGACGAGATCCACAGGCGTTTGACGGGTTTATTGACTTTCGCTTTTTCGATGATCCAACGGGCTACCAGTTCGCCCTCGCGGCCGGCATCCGTCGCGATGATGATGTCGGAAACGTCATTGCGCACCAGCTGGGCCTTGACGGCATTGAACTGCTTGCCGGACTGCTTGATGACAGTCAGCTTCAGATCCTGCGGAAGCATCGGCAGATCAGCCAAATTCCAATTTTTGTATTTCACATCATAGGCTTCCGGATCGGCCAGCGTCACAAGATGCCCCAAGGCCCAAGTGACGATATAGTCTTTCCCTTCCAGGTACCCTTGACCCTGTTTCTCGCACTGCAGCACGCGGGCGATATCGCGCGCCACCGATGGTTTTTCAGCTAATACTAGACTCTTTCCCATAATTTATATTTGCTCCCTTATCTCTCGATTATCGTGTCCTACTATATCACAAATGGCGCCAAAACAGAAAAAACTATAGCGGATACCCATGCAGGGAGTCCGTTACAGTCTTCTTAATTTCTATGTTTTTTTCTTTTGCGCCAGCAGTAAGGGCGCCAAAATCGGCTCCAGTATCAGATAGAAACTGGCATTCCCCAGGCCGTGCATGAGATCGAAAGGAATCCCGGCGATGTAATAAGCCCAAAAACTGTTGATACCCATCAACTTCACCGAAATGACGGAGATGACGAATCCGTAAAGCAGTCCCCCGAAAAAGGCGAACAGCGCAAAAACAATTCTGAGGCCCCTTTTTTGGCTCGTGCTGTAGAACGGCTTCATGACCAATCCAGTTACCACGATCAGAACGCCGAAACTGGCGATCTGCGCAATCGTCCACGGCCCCATCCCCAGCAGAAAGTTGGTCAAAACAATCGACAGGATGGCCACAATGAAGCCGTCCGTCATGCCCAGCGTCAGCGTCAGGATGATCAGCACAGCCGTCACCGGTTGGACATTCGGGATGAACTGGAACATCATCCTCCCAACATAGCACAAAGCCGTCAAAATCGACAGCAACGCCAGTCGTCTCACACCGAAGTTCACAGTCTTCTTTACATTTCTGTCAGGTTCCACACGATTACGTCTCCTTCTTGGAGCGCCACATCAGCTGCTCCGACCATCGAAGGCTCACCGTTCACATCAAACAACCAATATTTCGCTTTCGTATCGGCAGTCTGTTCGACTTGTGTTTGTCCATCGATGGCTGTGATGAATCCGTCCGCTTCTTCGATTGTGTAGTTTTCTTTCATGACAGCCAACAAATTGGCGCCTGCTTCAACCTCAATCGTTTTTTCAGAACCCGCGATGACAGTACCGCCATCCGTCAAAGAAATCGATACGCTGACTGTTTCTGCAACTTCGGAGCTGATTGCAACCGATGAAGATTCCGCGACTGAAGCCGAATCTACCGTGTCCGCAGGAGCGCACCCGAATAATACCAAACTCAATGATAAGGCCAACAATAATTTTTTCATTTTCCCACTCCTAATCTGTATTCGACAGGGGTTGCATCGCCAACGGCCGGAATCATGCAAAAAAAGCCTATACGCCATCGCATAGACTAGTAACGGGACCGTTTTACCTCGAAACGGTTCGCTTGCAAAAAATAGCAGCTTGGAATGAAGACCTGACTTAGACGTTCCGGGACGTCATCACAGTGGCGGGACCGCGTTGGATTTTCACCAAACTTCCAAATTCCAAGTGTCTTTGAATGGTTTTCCTATCCCTTTCATTTTACCCAAAGCAGAAAAAAATACAAGACCAGTTGCGCTTTTCGGTGCGCCCTGGTCCTGCAATTGATAAGAAGTCTGTCAAGTCAATCTTTGGTTCCCGTTTACGCCTGCAAGCTTCCGCCGTTGGTTGCGATGACTAAATCGGTGCAGACCCAAGCGGGGAGGCGAAACCGTTACCACTACAGCGCTGAATTCTGCTATGATAAGCATGAGAAGCTGCAGTCATTTTTATAAACCTTATTGTTTGGACGTTTTGAAGCAAGGAGGAATACTCAGATGGATGAACACAAACATACGCAGCACGCGCACACAGACCACACTCTGGAAGCCCCAAAGACCAGCGATCCGCACGCCGGGCACGACCATTCCGGTCATCATATGCCCCCACCCGAACCGAAACAGACTGCTTCCAATGGTCACGAACAACATGAAAAGCACATGGCACACGGTTCGACTGGGCATGCCGACCACCACGAGCAGATGGTGGCCGATTACCGGAAACGTTTTTGGATCGTCTTGCTGCTGACCATTCCCGTCACCGTGCTATCCCCCATGATCATGATGCTCTTCGGTTACCATTTCGAATTTCCGGGAGCAAATTTTGTCGTCTTTGGGTTATCCACCGTCATTTTCTTCTACGGCGGCAAACCGTTTCTGGAGGGCGCTTGGGAGGAATGGAAGAACCGGTCGCTCGGTATGATGATGCTGATTTCCTTGGCGATCGTTTCGGCCTATATCTACAGCAGCTTCACGGCCTTCTTCATAGAAGGATCGGACTTTTATTTCGAACTGGCAACCTTGATCCTGATCATGTTGCTGGGTCACTGGATCGAGATGAAATCCCAGATGGGGGCATCCAAAGCGCTGGAAGAACTCATCAAACTGATGCCTAAAGTTGCCCATCGTTTGGATGCGGCCGGCAATATTGAAGAAGTGTCGATCGAAGCCCTTGTTCCGGGTGAGCGCATTCTCGTCAAGCCCGGTGAAAAGATCCCTTTGGACGGAAAAATCTACGAAGGCCTCTCAACGGTTGATGAATCGATGCTGACGGGCGAATCTGTGCCTGTCGAAAAAAATCCGGGCATGCAGGCCATCGGCGGCTCCATCAACGGGTCAGGCGTCCTCAAGCTGACCGTGGAAAAAGTCGGGAATGAAACCTACTTGGCCCAAGTGATCAATATGGTCCAGGCGGCCCAGCAACAAAAATCCAAGTCGCAGGGATTGGCCGACAAAGCGGCCGGTTGGCTGTTCTATATCGCCGTCACAGCCGGACTCCTGACTTTCCTTTATTGGATTTTTGCAGCGAACTTGGCCTTCGCTTTGGAGCGGATGGTGACGGTACTCGTCATCGCTTGTCCCCATGCACTCGGACTGGCTGTCCCTTTGGTGAATGCGGTGTCCACTTCAATCGCAGCTCGAAACGGCTTGCTGATCCGCAACCGGACGCAATTCGAAGAGGCGCGCAAAGTGGATCGGATCGTCTTCGACAAGACCGGGACCCTGACGGAAGGCAACTTCGGCGTAACCGACATCCTTCCCGCTGCCGGGGTCTCCGAGAAGGAATTACTGACGCTGGCCTATTCTGCCGAAAGCCAATCTGAACACCCGATCGCAAAAGGAATCGTCCGCAAAGGAGAAGCAGAAGGCGTCACCCTTTTGCCGGCAACCGATTATCAAAACCTTACCGGCCAAGGTCTGCAGGTCACTGTGGACGGCATGCAGGTCGCTGTCGTCAGCCCCGGCACCATGGACGAGCGCGGCATTGCATACGACAAGGAGACATTCGCCAGTTTGGCCCAGCAAGGAAAAACCGTTGTCTTCGTCCTGAAGGAAGGGAGCCTGCAGGGGATGATCGCCAACGCTGATATCATCCGTTCGTCATCGCAAGAAGTCGTGGCTGCCTTGAAAGAGCAAGGCATCGAAGCTATCATGCTGACTGGCGACAATAGCCGCGCAGCGCAATACGTGGGCGATCAGTTAGGGCTGGATCAAGTATTTGCGGAGGTGCTGCCTGCCGAGAAATCGAAACACATCGCCGCACTGAAATCCGGAAACAAAAAAGTCGCGATGGTCGGGGATGGCGTCAATGATGCGCCCGCTCTGGCGGAAGCTGATCTTGGTATTGCCATCGGCGCCGGAACGGATGTCGCCATCGAAACAGCCGACGTCATTCTGGTGGACAGCAATCCGAAAGACGTATTGACCATCATCACCCTTTCGAAAGCCACTTACCGCAAGATGGTCGAGAATCTGATTTGGGCTGTCGGCTATAACGTCATCGCCATCCCGTTGGCTGCAGGTGTATTGGCCAATCAGGGCTTCCTTATCACCCCAGCCATCGGGGCAGCCGTCATGTCGATCAGCACAATCATCTGCGCGGTCAACGCACGGCTTTTGAAGATAACCTGAGCATGTATTTCAAATAATCACCGCAACAGCCAGAAAAACTACATCCAATCTACACAATATGACTGTATACTGCATATATAGAGAAAAAAAGGGGGCCTTTGCATGTTTGGCAGATGCTTACAATATTTTGGAGGTTTTGGCATGGGCGGCATGATGTTTATGTGGATTTTCTGGATTGCTTTGATCATACTCGTCATTTACTTGGCAACCAGGCTTTTGAACGATAGATCAGGCAAAGTTTCATCGGACGAATCCGCTTTGGATATCCTGAAGAAGGAATTGGCTAAAGGGAACATCACCGAAGAAGAGTTCGATCGCAAGAAGAAACTTCTGTGATCCTGAAAGAAACACAAAAGACCCGGATACCAATCAAAATGATTGGTATCCGGGTCTTTTTCGTTCATGATCTGTGCTGATCCAACGGAATGGCAACCGTGAACGTGGCTCCCTTGCCGACATCGCTGGCAACCCGCACAGTCCCGTTGTGCTTCTTGATGATGCTTTTGACGATGGCCAGACCGAGCCCTTGCCCTCCTGACCGGCTGTTGCGCGATGGCTCCGTCATATAGAAGCGCTCAAAAATCTTTTTCTGGTCTTCCGGATCGATGCCGATGCCGTCATCGGACACTCTCAGCACCGCTTGGTCACCTTCCTGATGGATCTCGATATGGATATTCCCTTGCTTCGGCGTGAACTTGATGGCATTGGCCAAAAGATTCGTCAGCACTTGGCTGATTTTGTCCTGATCCGCCGTTATCATCAGCGGCTCACCGGTTACCGCCAAGATGATGTTCTTTTTGGCGGCTGCAGCCGTAAAGTTCGTCGCGACTTTTTTGCTCAAAGCCTGCAGGTCAAAACGGCTGAATTCCAATTTTTCGTGATGGCTTTCCATTTCGTTGATTTTGTCGATATTCCCGATCAGGCGGGAAATCCGGTTCACTTCATCATAACAGATCTTCAAACGCTCGTTGCTCGGCTCCCAGATGCCGTCAAGCATTGCTTCCAGATTGCCCTTCAATGTCGTAAGCGGGGTCCGGATTTCGTGCGCGATATCGGAAGAAAGGCGGTTCCGGATTTCCTGTTGGCTGTCCAATTGGCGGGAAAGGCTGTCCACCGAACGGATCAGCGCATCTATCTCGACGATGTTCGTTTCCTGCGGCGCCGGCTCTGTGTAGTTGCCTTTGGCGATTTCCCCGGTGAAGCGGCTCACCGCAAAGACCGGCACACTCAATTTTCTGGCTATCCAAACAGCGAAAAACAGCGATAAGGCGAAGGCCAGCAGCGCCACAATCAGCAGATTGTTGCGGATGTCGCTCATGAATGAGACATCATGTTCCGTATAGAAGTACGTCCCCATCGTTCCGATTGCCAAGCTGCCGATTGTCCGGGTACCATCACTGAGCTCAACAGTGGTCACTGTATATTCGCTCTCTGTCCCGCCCATCATCTCGTTCATCTGCGACATATGGCTGGACATCATCTGGCGGTTGTCCTGTTCCTCCATCGCAGTGGGGGTCCAGATCAGCGCTCCTTGGTTATCATAAACTTTCAGGATGATGTCGGCCTGCAATGCCTGCCTGCCGATGACCGCTATGGCATCCTCGTCCCAACTGCCTTCTTGTGCATAGACCGCCTCGATTTCATCTGTAAAACCGGTTATTTCTTCCGTGCGCCGTTCGCTGACATATTCCGAGAAGTGGCTGTCCAATAAACGTACGCTGAACCATCCGAATAGCCCGATGATGACGATCGAAAAGAGCAGGAAGGAAAAAATCAGCTGCCAACTGATCGTCCGCCTCATCGCTTCCCACCAAACCGGTAGCCGCTTCCCCGGACAGTCAATATATAAGTGGGCTGCTTCGGTTCCGGCTCTATCTTTTGCCGGATGTTCTTGATATGCGTATCGATGACTCTGTCCAATCCTTCGAAGTCCAGCCCTTTTACGCTCTCCAGCAATTCTTCCCTCGTGAAGAGCCGGCTCGGGTTCTTGGCCAACAAAGTCAACAGTTCATATTCGGTAGCCGTCAATGCGACTTCCTGCTGCCGCGCGAAAACCTGCTTCGTTTTTGGGAGAATGACCAATTCGCCGCCATCGAAATTCCATTTCTCCTCGGCATCAGCCGGTGCAACGCGCCTCAGAACTGTCTCGACCCGCGCCACCAGTTCCTTGGGACTGAATGGTTTGACCATGTAATCATCCGCGCCTATCCGCAAGCCGCTCAGGATATCCTTTTCGGATGACCTTGCCGTCAGCATGATGATGGGCACATTGGATTCTTCGCGGATTTTGGTGCAGACATCTCCGCCTGTCATATCGGGCAGCATCAGATCCAACACGATCAGATCCGGATGGAAGGCATGAAATTTCTCCAACGCCTCCGCACCGGACTCGGCACGGTATACCTGATATTTTTTGGCGGCCAGATAGGCCTCCACGATATCCAAAATATTTGGTTCATCATCGACGATCAAAACCTTCATCGGCATCCACCTCCATCATATTTCCCAGATTTTATTGTACACTGACCTGACCCATCATGCCATTATCCTCATGCTCCAAAATGTGGCAATGATACATGAAGACTCCCTTCTCAGAAAAAGTCACCGCCAGCCGGACCGTTTCGCCGGGATAAACGGCGATAGTGTCCTTCCATCCTTGCTCGTTCTGCGGCGGTTCCACTCCATCACGCGAGAGCACCTGGAATTGGACGCCGTGGATGTGGAAGGGATGGATCATGCTGCCCATCATATCCTGCGCATTGCGGACTTCCCAGATGACTGTTTCATTCAGGTGCTGTTCGACGTCGATCCGATCCATGTCGAACTGGCTGCCGTTGATGTTGACCATGAAGGACATGCCGCTTAGCGTGAACTGTTGGACAGCCGCTCCCTCTGTCGTCAATTCAGGAATTTCATTCAAAGTTTCCGGAAGCGTGGTCTGTACTTCCGTCTCCTCCGTGACATTCAGGGAAAGGACGGTTACGTCCCCGTCCATCAGTTTCGCGGTGTCCCCTTCAGCGTATTCGCTCAGGTCCACGATGATTTCCGCCCGTTCTCCGGGTGTCAATGTCACAGACGTCAACGCAACCGGCTGCTCCAGGAAACCGCCGTCGCTGGCGATCTGATTGAACACCGCGCCATTTTCCAATCCGAACGTGTAATTGCGGGCATTCGAACCATTCACCAGACGCAACCGGACCAGTTCATTTGTGACTTCCACATAGGGATTGATGGTCCCGTTGATCAGCAAGGTATCGCCATAGGTACCGTCAGGATTGTAAGTCCCTGCGTAATCGAATTGATTGTCCGCATCGAAGGTCCGGTCCTGGATAATCAGAGGGAAGTCATTCACCCCATAGTCCTTCGGCAAATCCAATTGATCAGAATTGTCGTCCTCGACAAAGATCAATCCGGCCAGACCGGCATAAACCTGTTCAGCCGTCGTTCCTAAGGCATGCGGGTGGAACCACAACGTCGCTGCCTCCTGATTGACCGTGAAATCCACCTGCATCGTTTCATTCGGTCCGACCGGATGATGCGGCCCACCATCCATATCAGAAGGCAGCTTTACGCCATGCCAATGGAAAGAGGTTGCTTCGGCTAACTGGTTCTCGGTCTTGATATGCACCTCTTGGCCTTCACGCACGACCAAAACCGGTCCAAGATAAGAACCATTATAACCGAGCGTCTGCGTCGTTTTCCCTTCCAAGAAGGCAGTTTCCCCCGCTTGCGCTGTGACCGTATAGGTGATTTCGCTAGCGGATTCGGAATCCGGTTCCAATAGTTCCGGCAACTGCAGTGCAGTCATTGGCTGCCCACTTTCATCCAGTACGACAGACTGCTCTCCTCCCATCATATGCCCCATCCCGCTAAAATTCCCTGTGCTGCTCGAATCCGTATCAATAGTTGTTACCCGATTATCCCCGCTATTGAAAAACGTCGAGAAAAGATTGGCTGATACAAACAGCAACAACGCCAGCGAAGCAACCAAAGCGACAATCAACGAGGTTCTCCTGCTCATTTTAATCCGTCCTTCCTTTCTGACTCTTTTGTTGCCTTCATTATACATCCTTCATGTGTAGAACAGATGGATTTAGCAATCGTGTAGCCTCGAAACAATAAAAAAATCCCCTTCTGACATGAAACATCAGAAGGAGATGATTAATAATCCACACTCAACCGAAGAAAGCCAACAGGACACCGGCCGCGACAGCCGATCCGATGACGCCCGCCACATTCGGTCCCATCGCATGCATCAGCAAATAGTTGGAAGGGTTGTATTTGATGCCTTCCTTCTGCACGACCCGCGCAGCCATCGGTACGGCCGAAACACCGGCTGCCCCGATCAACGGATTCACTTTACCGTTCGTCAATTTGTACATCAGTTTACCCATCAGGACGCCGGCAGCGGTCCCAATCGAGAAAGCAAAAAGGCCAAGAACGATGATTTTTATGGTTGTCAGCGACAAGAACAACTCGCCGTTCGCCTTGGCTCCGACTGTTACGCCCAAAAGTATGGTGACGATGTACATCATGGCATTCTGCAGCGTTTCCGTCAGTTTCGGAACCTGACCGCTTTCCCGGATCAGATTACCCAGCATCAGCATCCCCACAAGCGCTGTGGCTGATGGGACGACCAAGCTGACGAAAATGGTGGTGACGATTGGGAACAAAATGCGTTCGTTTTTGGACACGGCGCGCATCTGCTTCATGACCGTTTGCCGCTCTTTTTCGGTCGTCAACAGGCGCATGATCGGCGGCTGGATGAGGGGAACCAACGCCATATACGAATAGGCCGCCAGCGCGATGACTGACAAGAGATGGTTGGCCAATTTTGTCGTCAAATAGATGGCAGTCGGTCCGTCTGCCCCACCGATGATGCCGACCGAAGCTGCTTCCTGGGGTGTCATTCCCAAGGCCAAGGCCCCGAAGAATGCCGCAAAGATACCGAACTGTGCTGCCCCGCCCAACAACAACGTCTTCGGATTGGCGATGAGCGGACCGAAATCGGTCGCTGCCCCCAGACAGAGGAAGATCAACGGCGGATAGATGCCCAGATTAGTACCTTGGTAGAGGTAATAGATCAGCCCTCCCGGTTCGCTTTCGGTAGGCGGCGTCATCAATCCGGCTAACGGAAGATTCACCAACAGGATGCCGAACGCAATCGGAATCAACAAATAGGGCTCATAGCCCTTTTTGATGGCCAAATAAAGGAAAATGCAGGCAATGATGATCATAATGATTTCTTTATACGTAAGGTGAGCCAATCCGGACATCCGGATCAGATCAGTCAGAGCTTGAATCATAGGAATCCCTCCTCTTCTAGAGAATCAACAATGGTTGGTCGGATTCGACACTGTCATTTGCTTTCACCAAAATACTTCTGATGACGCCATCCTCATCTGCAACGATCTCATTTTCCATCTTCATGGCTTCGAGGACGATGAGGTTTTCGCCTTTTTTGACCCGTTGCCCCTCTTTGACGAGGATGCGCAAGATGGTGCCCGCCATAGGGGCCAACATTGTTTTTCCTTCTGTTTGGGTCGCAGAATCAGCAACGTGTCTGCCGCTGTCTGCCTTAGGTTGCTCCGTCATGACTGCATCATCCGGCAACTCCCTCACTTTGACATGATAAACTTGCCCGTCAATTTCGATCTCATAATTTTTCATAAAAAATCCTCCCTTTATAGTCAGCAGATGGCATTTATTTGATACGCGTTACATCAACGATCTCGAACTTCTTAGCCGGATGAGCCTCATATGCGGCGACCAATGCCATTATCGCCGCGGCTTTGGCCCGTTGCTCATCCACACCCGGATCCAGCAGAACGGGCTGTAGATCATCTTCTTGATGAGCCGGTGCTATAGCTGCCTGTGCAGGTTCCCCGACCAGCTTATGGACCAGCTCAACCAAGAACCAAAGACTTGCCAATACGGAAAACACGACGATCATCGCAACAATCGTGACAATCAGACCATCTCCTAAATTGAATGTTTCCATTTCCCTTCACCTCTTCCTCTTAGCTGCGATAGCGGGCTTGGATCCGAATAACTGATTCCGCCGTCTCACCCTGAGATGGCGCTTTTATTTCTGCTTGTTCTTCTGGAATGGTCGGATAGTAGACTTCCTGCAGATACGCCTTTCCGACCTGAGGGAACAAAGCATAAGTCAATACGTCCTCGTCCGTACGCGCCAAGTCACCCAACTCCGCCTTCAATCTTTCGAACTCCGGCTCCAGATGGTCTGCCGGGCGATCCGTGATGACGGCATCATCCCCGATAATGCTGCGTCTGAACGCGTCGCTCACCGGGACCGGTGTCTTTCCGTATTTTCCGTGCAAGTAATCCTTCACTTCATTTGGGACCATTTTGTAACGTTCTCCCGTCAGAACATTGAAAACAGCCTGCGTCCCGACCATTTGGCTCATTGGGGTGACCAACGGCGGAAAGCCCAAGTCCGCTCTGACGCGGGGCACTTCCCGCAGCACAGCCTCGTACTTATCGCTGGCATTTGCCTGTTTGAGTTGCGAATTCAAGTTCGACAGCATTCCGCCCGGTACTTGATAGATGAGCGCTTTGGGATCGACTGACAGCATCTTTGGGTCCAGCACACCCGAAGCGATGTACTTGTCGCGAATCGGTTTGAAATAATCAGCAATCTCTTCCAATTTGGCAATGTCCAAGCCCGTACTGTATCCGAGTTCTTCAAGCACTAGCGCCATCGATTCGGTAGGCGGTTGACTTGTTCCTTCCGCAAAAGGCGAAATGGCACAGTCGATGATGTCCGCACCCGCTTCGATGGCAGCCATGTAGGTCATCTGTGAAACGCCGCTGGTCGCATGCGTGTGGATATTCAACGGCACATCGATCACTGCTTTGATTGCCGGGATCAGCTCTTTGGCTACTTTCGGCGTCAAGATGCCGGCCATATCCTTGATGCAGATCGAGTCCGCCCCCATCTCGGTCAGCTCCTTGGCCAAATCGGTGTAAAATGGGATAGTGTGGACGTCGCTGATGGTGTAACAGATCGTCAGTTGCGCATGGGCGCCGTATTTTTTGACGGCTTCAAGTGATGCCTTCAAGTTTCTCGTGTCATTCAAGGCATCAAAAATCCGAAAAATATCGATGCCATTCTCGACAGCTTTGCCTACAAAACGATCCACGATATCATCTGCATAATGGCGGTAGCCAATCAAGTTCTGTCCCCTAAGCAGCATCTGCAGCTTTGCATGCGGAGCACGCTTGCGGATTTGCCGCAGTCTTTCCCACGGATCTTCATGCAGAAAACGGATAGCCGCATCATAAGTGGCCCCGCCCCAGCACTCGAGCGCGTAATACCCGGCTTCATCCATTTTCTCAACAATCGGGAGCATGTCGTCCGTAGACATACGTGTCGCCATCAAGCTTTGATGCGCATCACGCAGAACGGTCTCAGTAAAAAGCACTTTTTTTTCTTTTTCCAATCCGAACACATCCATTCTTTTCTTTAGCGCTAAAATTGTAAGCGTTTTCTGTAGTTTTAGCTTACACTAAATTGACCGATATTTCAATCTGTAGATAAAAAATACGAGAAAGAATATAGAAACAATCCACCTTCAATAGGGGGAAACCGTAAATAAAAAAGACTGCACCTTGGCAGTCTTTTTCTTAATTGTGTTTGTCACTACAATTTTGCTCAGTGTTTCATTTTACGTACAATTCCTGCAACTGCTCACAGATTTTTTCATAGGGCGTATCCGCCTGCAGCAAAGCTGCTGTCAGATAGGCGCCCTCCACAAATGCCGCATCGCAAATGATTAGGTTTTTTTCGGTCATTTCACTTACCAACTCAAGATTCATCTTGGCGCTGCCCAGATCATAAAAAGCAAATATTTCAGGCTCCTCCATTTCATTGAGCACTGCTATGACTTTATCAAAACTCGTGCCGATGCCGCCGCCTTCCGCTCCGCCGACCGCTTTCACGGTGACGTCCTTTGCTACCTGTTTCAGCAATCTGGTCAGCCCGTCAGCGAGCTCCGCAACATGTGAAACCAATAAGATGCCGTACTGTTCACTCATCGTACACACCCGCTTCCAGCATGGCCTCAAAGAAATAACCGCAGGAGGCTGCACCTGGATCGATATGGCCATTCAGTTGTTCCGACACATAGACCGCGCGTCCCTTTTTCGCCTGGAAATCCTTCGTGCTTGTGACATATTCATTGATTTTTTCCAACGTCAGACGCTTATTCCGGATGTCTTCCATGACCGGAATCCAAACATCAACCAAGGTCTTTTCCTTCAGTTCCGTAGGGCCGAACGTTTGGATGCCTTCAAGCCCGCTTGTCAGGCTGTCCATCAGATCGTTATCTTCTTGAAAAGCCTCCGACATATGCAGAAAGATTTGCCCATAAAGGAGTCCGGCTGCCCCGCCCGTTTTCTGGACGAAGGACATCCCGGCCATTTTGAACAGATCTGACACCCCTGCCTGAAGCCCTTCCGCTAACTTTGCCTTCAGGTCTTTGGCACCCCGAAGCATATTGGCCCCGTGATCGCCGTCACCGATGGATTCATCCAGCATGTTCAGATACTTCTCATTTTTTTCCAGCTTTTCGATGAACAAGCTCAGCCATGCTCCGGCTGTCTCAACAGTCAACATTTCCATCACCGCCTTGGATTCCTGAATCACATGCTTTACATGCTATCTCTGCTTCCATTGTAAACGTTTTAATCCAAAACGACAATCAGGAGACTTTTGGGAATAGACTGCAGATTACCGACTCACTATTTTTTGCTGAGCATTTGTGCAGCTGCTTCATCGAGTATCACGGTCACATGCTTGTGGGTCTGCAGAATACTCGCCGGCAAGTCTTCTGTGATTGGACCTTCCAGCGCGGCTTTGACGGCAGCGGCTTTTTCTTTTCCGAAAGCCATCAGGATGATCTTTCTTGAAGAGAGGATCGATTGGATCCCCATCGAATAGGCAAACCGCGGGACATCCTTCTCATCCGCAAAGTAACGTTTATTGGAATCAATCGTGGATTGCCATAGTGCCACTTTCTGGGTACGGGAATCAAAAGATGTGCCCGGCTCGTTAAAACCGATATGCCCGTTCGTGCCGATGCCGAGAATCTGCACATCGATCGGATTCGCGGCGATGATTTCTTCGAATTGCGCGCATTCTTCCGTTTCATCCGCCAATCCGTCCAGCAGATAGTTTTTCTTGAACGGTTTTGCATCGAACAAATGCTTATGCATGAAATAGTGATAACTCTGCGGATTGTCTTCGGAAAGACCCATATATTCGTCCAGATTGATCGATGTCATCCCCGAAAAATCAAGATCACTTTCCCGCATGATCCGGTACAGCCTCTCCGGCGTGCTGCCGGTTGCCAACCCGAGCACTTTCGCACCTCTTTCCATTTCCTCGCGGATTTTTTCGAATGCGTAACGGCTTGCCTCTTCAGGAGTCGCTTTAATGATTATTTCCATGATCTGTAACCTACTTTCTGTTATTTTTGTATACTGTCTGTCCATAACTGATTGTCCGCTCGACCGCAAATGACTCCGAAAGCAGGACCATATCGGCATCTTTTCCAGGAGCGATGCCCCCTTTTCGCACCAAATCGAATTCACGGGCCTGATTGACTGAGCTCATCTTTACCGCATCCAAGATGCTGCAGCCGGTGAAGGCGATGATGTTCCTGAAAGCCTCCTGAAATCCCAGCACGCTTCCTGCCAAATTTCCGCTTTCCAGACGGGCTTGTCCTTCTTTGACGATGACTTTCTGTCCGCCCAATTCACTGATGCCGTCGCCCATCCCTTTGGCACGCATGGCATCGGTAATCAATTCGATGCGGTCTGCGCCTTTTTGTTTGAAGGCGATCTTGACCATTTCCGGATCGATATGCAGGCCATCGACAATCATTTCCGCATAGATGTCATCCTCCAGGAACGCATGTCCGGTCACACCCGGTTCACGATGATGGAGTCCCCTTTGCGCATTGAAGAGATGGGTGACATGCGCTGCCTTGGATTTTCTCAGCTGGCTGCGAAGAGCATCCGAATGCCCGACCGAAAGCACGATGCGGTTATCGAGACAATACTTTTCGAATGCCGTCGCATCAGTGGTCTCCGGCGCATAGGTTACCAAACGGATCAAGCCGCCGCTCAAGTCCTGCCATTTGCGCATTAAGGCAGCATCCGGCAGTTTGATGTGTTCTTCCGGTTGCGCCCCTTTATGGACGACAGAAATGAATGGCCCTTCGAGGTGGATGCCTTGGATGACTGGATTTTTTTCTGAAGCCTTGCGGATGCCGATCAATGCCCTCTCGATATTTTCAGAAGATTGCGTCATCGTCGTCGGAAAATAGCTGGTGATCCCTTCCCGGTGCATCGCTGCAATCATCCGATTGATGTCTTCCGCATCACCGTCCATGTTGTCCACACCATATCCGCCATGACTGTGGACATCAATGAATCCGGGCACCAGTCTGCTTCCGGCTGCATCAATCACTTCTTCGCCTGATTCAGGAACGTACTCCGACATCTTTCCGACTGCGCTGATTTCTTTTTCAAACCGGACGAATCCATCAAAAATGACTGTTTCTCCGGTATAAACTTCTGCATGGATGATCACTCTTTTCATTTGTATCCCCCTCTTTGATCGTGAACTTTTTTCACTGTCCACTTGCATGACTCAAACAGCACATCGCGCTATTCTGTTTTTTTTGAATAACCTTGCACATTTGCTCTCGTCAGATCCATATTGTATTGGAAATCATGGTCCTGCAACAGGAAGGTCGAAATCACATCGATCAGGTACATCATCCCGAACTGCGTGTTGACGAACACCGTGTTGTTGACGAAACGCGAGTGATAACCGAAGCACGTGACATCCGCCAGTTTCGTCAGCGAACTGTTTTTGAAGCTCGTCAGGGCGATGATCTTCGCTTTTTTCTTCTTCGCGATCTCCAAAGATGCAATCAGTTCAGGGGTCTCTCCCGAATTTGAAATGGCGATCACCAATTCGCCCTCCTTGATGATCGAACTGTTGATGATCATCAGGTGGGAATCCGTAACCCCCGTAGCATTCAGCCCCATCCGGATCAAGCGTTGCGCCAATTCCGCGGCCGTGAAACCGGAACTGCCGATGCCGTAGATGACGGTTTTGTTTGCGTTTTTGATCCAACCGACAACCGTTTCGATTGCCTGATCCTCGATCATCTGATTGGTTTCAGCGATGACTTGTGTATAATAGCCATAAATATCGTCATAGACGGTCGGCATTTCTTTCGAAGGATGACCGCTCGCCAATGAACGCAGCGCAATCTTCATGTCCACAAACCCATCGATGTTGATGCGTTTACAGAACCGGGTGATGCTGGAAGTCGAGGTATCCGCCTTCGCTGCCAAATCCTTGATGTTCATATTTTTGATGGATGCTTTGTTCTGCAGAATGTAATCCGCAATCTTTTTCTCGTTCGCGGAAAAAGCAGAATACTGATTCTGTATTTCTTCGATGATTGTCATTTACTTGTTGCCTCCTCCTGCTTTGCGCAACCGCCAAAAGCGCACTGCGCATTTCTTCCCTTCGCCTTTTCCCTCTATGCTGATAGAATAACATATGAAAATAGTTTTTTCAATTATTGTTTATTGAAAATAATTTTCTTTAACTTATCTATTGGAGACACTTTTAGACAGCAGAAAGCCGCCCCCTTCCGAGAGCGGCTTCCTTCATAAGCAGATGCTTCAGATTCTGTTCCGGTCCAATACGCTTCTTTTTTCCATTTCCAGGATGATAAAATATGCCATCCCGGCTCCGATGGCGGAACTGATCGCGAAGCTCGGCAGGAAGAGCATCAGTGCAGCTTCCATGCCCATAAAGAACTGCGCCAGCAAAGTGCTCACCAACGAGCCCAGAATTCCGGTGCCAATCCATTCACCCAGTGCCGCGTAACCGAGCTTTTGCGTTCTGGCATAAAACAGACCTGCGCAAACAGCTCCAATCATGCTGCCAGGAAAGGCAAATAGGGTTCCCGTCCCCAACAGGTTGCGCAGCAAGGATACGCTGAAGGCTTGCAGGACGGCATACCCCGGTCCTAACCAGACAGCGGTCAATACGTTCAAAAGATGTTGCACCGGCGCTACTTTTGCCAGTCCGATCGGAATGACGAAGATGCTGTTGCTGACCACCCCCATGGCGATGATCAAGGCAGTGGTGACTAATTTCTTTGTGTTCATACTATTTTCCCCTTTTCAGTTTGATTTATTATTTTTGCATCTTGCTCTTTCCTAACTGTTTCCCCTCCTCCCTGAATTGAACGAAAATAAAAAGACACCTCCCCTGAGATGTCTTGGATATACGTACGGACTCCAGACCGAGCTCAGTTCCCTCCGCCAGTACGAACTGGATCAGGTTTGAAGGGTTCCGACAGTTTCGGTCTCAGCGCTCGCGCGCACCCCTACTGAAAATAAAAAACGCTATATGATCTGATGCGAAAATCAGAAAATATAACGTTTTGATGTCTATTATGCGAATAGTCAAACGCCACATTCCCTCCGCTAGTATGAACTAGATCAGGTACAAAGAGTTCCGGCAATGCCGGTCTCAGCGCAATAGCGCACCCCCAGTGTTTCTCATTTGATTCTAACCAATAATCCGCGGAAACGCAACCCTATTCTGAAGCTTTCTCTCCCGCAGCGCTCGGATCCAACACAATGGCTTTTCCGAAACTGTCCTGGCTCTGCAAAAAGGCATGGGCTTGGGCAACCTCTTCGAGCGGGAAGACTCGCTCGGGATCCACAGCAATGCCTTTTTCTTCAATGTACTCCAGCAGTTCATTCACCTTCTCGCCGGAGACGTCACTCGAATGGAAAGTAGTCAAGTAGCTGTTATGCTTCAATTCCATGATGGGATCGAAATCCTCCAGGAACCATTTCCCGCCCAGTTGACCGGTGCTGCAGACAACGCCGCCTTCCCGGATATGGGAAAGGCTGTCCTTGATCGTCGCAGGGCCGATCAATTCCAGAATTTTGTCGAAAGTCTCTTCCGTTTCCAACACGCCGTTGCGGTCTTCGACGTAGTCGGTGAAGCCGGCTTCTTTCAATCTCTCACCCTTTTCGGCTTTCCGCGTGCTCCCATAAATCCTGATATCCGGGAATTGGGCTTTGACCAACTTGGCAAAGGCAACCCCTACTCCGCTCGTTGCACCCCGAACCAAAATTTGATCGGATGCTTGGATCCTCAGATTCTTCATGGAACCGAAAGCCGTATAGTAGGTTTCCGGAATGGCCGCCAGTTGGGCCCAGGGCAAATCGGTGTGGATGGGGTAGATTTGGTCATTCGGCAACAGGACATATTCCGCATAACTCCCGTCGAAGGCCCTCCCCATCTCTCCCATGATCGACACCACTTTTTGACCGAGCGGCAATTTCTCTTCGTCGCTCGAACGCTCCACTATCCCTACGCATTCAATCCCTAAAATGCGGGGAAATTTGACCGAGGGGGATTTCCCCTCCCGCGTAAAGATTTCCGAATGGTTGATGCCGAAGCCCATGACCTTCACGAGCGACCAGCCTTCCCGGATTTCCGGAAGCGGAACTTCCTGATGCACCAGTTTTTCCGGTCCGCCCGCTTCATGCACTACGACTGCCTTCATTTCTCCGACTTCCTTTCTTATTTTCATAGCGACAGCATGCAGCTGGGTCTTCCCGATTGCGTACCGCAAAATTTCTTGTAGGCACAGGAGTCGCACAAAGTCACGGCATCTGTTTGAAAAAGCGGCACCGATTCGCCCTGGGCAACCTCCGTCAGTTGAACCGAAACCGCACGCCCTTCATAAGACAGGCCGGATTTCTTTGCCTGCTCCTGCTGCTTTCTTTTGTCCAAAATTTCATACTTCCGTCCGTTCTTCACAAAATGATTCCCGGTTTCGATGAATTCGAAGTTCACATGCTGGTCCACGCAATCTTGGTGCATCCTCTGCACCCATTCATAATGGCATTCCCTTGCTCCGTCATAGTTTTCCCCGCCGACGATGACGCGTTCGATTTTTCCGGACGACAAATGCTTCGTCAAGTCGATTTCGCCGATCAACGGTGCGGCCATGATGCCTCGGTGTTTGAAAGGCAGATCCAGGAGTAGCGGGATCCGCCTATCGGCCATCTTTTGGTTTTCGGCAGAGACATTCATCCACACGTTTTCCCAACCGTCTCCCCAATTTTCTGGCAGGCAATCTTTCACGCGTTCGATTCTTTTCGTCAACAAGTAGAACAGCACGTCCGAACGCTTCTCAATCATCTTCCAGACTTCCCCGCGCCACTCGTCCGCTTCCTCCAGAAAGAAGTCCGAAGTCATGCAGACGCGTATCGTGGAACCAGGAGGTATGACAAAGTCGCCGCGCCGGTTTCTTTTCAACGGTCGATCGAAGCTGCTCTGGACTTTGTAAATCAGCGCGCCATCTTTTCCTCGTTGACTATCCAAATGAAACATATAACAATTTTGGCATCCCGGGCTGACCTTTTTGCAGCCGTGCCACGGGTTCCAGATATCACTCAAGCGACCACTCCTTTGAAAAGATCAGGCAAATCTCCGTCGCAACGCGTTCTCAAGTAAGTACAGGATGACATTGACAAGCAGACACAACAACATCGACAGCACAGTGCCCCACAACAGTTTTACGACGCTGAATGTCCGCAAGCCATCGAAAAGGACAGTTCCCAACCCGCCTGCATTGATCGTTGCGGCGATGGTTGCGATGCCGATTGTGGAGGTCGCAGCGATCCGTATCCCTGCGATGATTGATGACATTGCCAACGGCAGTTGGATTTTCCGGAACATTTGATTCCTCGTCATGCCCATCCCTACAGCGGCTTCGATGATTGTCGGATCGATCTCCTTGATCCCTGCGGAAAAACTGCGCAACAGGACATATTGGCAATAAATCACCAACACGATGATGGCCGTGTTCCTTCCCAATCCCGTCAACGGAATCAAGATGGCAAACAGAGCAAGACTCGGAATCGAATAAAGCAAAGATGTCAGATAGATCAAACCATTCATGACACGTTCATTGTGCATGCACATCAGAATTACTCCGCCTGCGATGAGAATCGCGATCATCAGGGTTGTCCCCACTAATTCGATGTGCTGCATCGTGGCGGTCAGCAGTTTTTCATGGTAAGTATTCCAGTATGTAATCATTTCAGCTCACTCCAAAATGCCTCTTGTTCCTTTACGGTGGCAATCAAATCCGCAACAAAATCGGTTTTCGGATGGCGCATGATTTCCCTCGGTGCATCAAATTGACAAATCTTGCCTTTGTCCATTACCAGCACTCTCGTCCCCAGCTTGAACGCCTCATTGATGTCGTGGGTGACCAGCACAAAGGTTTTGTCTCCCAATTCTTTGTGGATCTTTTGCAGTTCATTCTGCAGTTGTAGGCGCGTGATCGCATCGACCGCTCCAAATGGTTCATCCAGCAGCATCACTTTCGGATTGGCGGCAAGCGCCCTCGCAACGCCGATACGCTGTTGCTGACCGCCGGATAATTGTTTCGGCTTTCTGTCGGCAAACACATTCGGATCCAGTTGGACAAGCTCCAGCAATTCTTTGACGCGGGCTTGGATTTCCTTCTTGTCCCACTTCAGCAGTTCCGGGACTGTCGCGATGTTTTGGGCAACGGTCATGTGCGGAAACAGACCGATTTGTTGGACGACATAACCGATTTTCCGCCTGAGGTCCACTTCGTTCATTCCGCTGATGTCTTCCCCGAAGAAGGTTATCTGTCCTGCATCTTCACGGATCAGGCGGTTGATCATTTTTAAAGTCGTCGTTTTGCCGGAGCCGGAAGAGCCCAGGACAGTGATGAACTCGCCCTCCTTAATTTCAAAGGAGATATCATCGACCGCCTTCGTGCCCCCTTCCCCGTAGAGCTTCGTCACATTTTTGAATTCTATCGCGGTTTGCTCCATGCGGCCTCAACGCCTCCTTAGTTTATTTTATCGAGTCGAAGTACTCTTTCGCTACCGCTTCATATTCCTGTCCATCGACATCCACTTTGGCATTCAATCCGGTCACCGTTTCCGTGTCCAATGTGCTGCTGATGTTGTTCAAAATTTCCGCGATTTTAGGATTTTCTTCCAAAACTTCATTTCGGATTACCGGTGCCAAGTTGTACGGCGGCCAGAAATTTCTGTCATCCACCAAAACAGTGAATTCCTCTTTATCGGTCAATTGTCCCTCAGTCGTGTAGGCAGGGGCAACATCCGCTTCATCATTTTTCAAGACTTCGTATTTCAAGCTGTTGTCGTAGACTGTCGAGCTCTTCCAGTTAAATTCACCGTAAGCTTTTGTCAAACCAGGAAGGCCATCTTCCCGCTGGTCGAATTCACCTTGGGAAGCAAAACGCAGTTCTGTAGCATGTTCCTGCAGATCGGAAACGGTTTCGATACCATATTTTTCGGCTACGCTCGTTTTGATGACCAGCCCAGCGCTGTCATTGGCTTCCGCATAATCCAACCAAGTCAGATCGAACTGCTCATCGTATTCTGCTTTGATTGTATCATAGACTTTTTGAGGGTCGGTTTCCATCTCCATTTCCAATACTACCAACAGACCTGTACCTGTATACTCCGGATAAAGATCGATTTCATCATTGGTGATCGATGTGTGGATGACCGAACTGGCGATATTCGGGATCCGTTCAACCTCATACCCGGCATCCTCCAAAGCCAATGCATAAATTTCCGAAACAACCAAGTTTTCGGTGAAGTCCTTTGAGCCCACGCGGATGGCTGTATCTTCCGTGCTGCTATCGCTTCCGCCAGTCAGGCCTGAACAACCTGAGACCATAAGTGTTACGGCCAACATTGCAATCGTACTGATGATATTTTTTCTTTTCATTTAATTGATGCTCCTTTTAATTATGTAATCAAGAAAGATGCTTGTCGTGAAGGCAATCATCGCTACCGATACTCCTCCAATGAGAAGCAAATCCATCCTGTTCAAACCCAATCCTGTAAAAATCAGTGTCCCCAAACCACCCGCACCGATGTATGTAGCCAGCGTCGCACTCGAGATAATTTCCACCAACGCCAGTTTCACGCCGGTCATCACAAAAGGAAAAGCCATCGGAATCTTCACCCTTTTCAGGAGCTCCCTATCGGTCATGCCCAAACCCTTCCCCGTTTCGATCATCACAGAGGGGACTTCCAGGAATCCGACCGTTGTGTTGACCAAAATCGGCGGAATTCCTAATAACACTAAAGCAATCAATGCGGGAGCCCTGCCGACGCCTATCAAGGAAATCAATAAAAAGAGGACCGCCAAACTGGGGATGATCCGCAAGGCTTGGGAACTGAGGGTGATCATCTGGCTGAGTTTCCGGTGCTTGTGGCTGATGTATCCCAGCGGAATACCGATCAGACAAGAAATTCCGATTGCCTGGATACTCAATCCAAGGTGTTGGTAAACGTAAATCAAATATTGACTGAAATTCTCTTGAAAGTATTGCAGTATGTCATCAATTAGCATTTCGGACCTCCTCTCATTTTAAACAACGATCCGAAAAATCTGCCATCTCGCTAAATACCTTCAAACTCGCTGTACCGCTGCTCGTCAAGGAATAATAGCAGTTTCTGTCGTCCTCAATCTTATTGACCACAATCGTATCCATTTGCAGTCTCCACAGACTGGTGACCACACTTTCTTTTTTTTCACCCGTCATTAGGACGATATCATTGCAGCTCATTGTCGGATAGCAAAGGAACAGGTACATTATGGCAATCTTGATATCAGTGTCAAAGGTTGCCGCAAATACTAATAAAGGATCTATCATGACCTGCATTCCGCCTCCTTCAACACACGCGCACCGAAAATTACCGCTGAGCCAGCTTCTTCGCACAAGCAATATCATCATGATGGGCATTCGTGCGTGTCTGACTTGCTTAACACCTCAATGATGTTTCTCCCTTTCCATACTTATGGATGGATTTCCATACTCTTACTATATCTTTAAAGATGCCCTTACAAAAGTACGCACTTTTTTATCAGGTACTTACCTTTTTGTAAGCTACAGCTACAATGATACCTACAACAAAAAATTGTAAAAAAAAATCCCTTTTGAAGCATTATGACGCTTCAAAAGGGAGTATGAAAATGATACAACTTTTGGCACCCGTATGGGATCACAGAAAAGGTCGGATTTGCAACCCGCTTTCCTACTTCCTATGCTGGCTTATTTTTGTTCCAAGAGATTATTTTTGATATAATCCGTTCCCCAATCACTCATGCTGTTGATGATCGGTCTTAGGGAGTCACCAAGATCGGTTAATGAATATTCCACGCGGGGTGGCACTTCAGGAAATACTTCCCGTTTAACAATCCCATCAGACTCCATTTTCCGGAGATTTTCAGTCAATACTTTTTGGCTGATGCCATCAACCAATCGGTGCATTTCATTAAAACGCTTGGTTCCCGTCAATAATTCGCGCATTATCAGCAGTTTCCATTTATTTCCGATCAGATCGACGGTTGTCGCAACCGGGCAGAATGGCAATTCTTCTTTGGTCAGCATCTTTTCCACCTCATAGATAGTAAGTTTCTTTTTGTAAGTTACAACGAATTATATACTTGAAATAAAACAATTTCAAATATTCCTTTCAGTTTCGGGTGTAACTATGCAAAAAAACAGGCTTCCAACGATGATGTCATCGTCAGGAGCCTGTTTTGTGTGATACCGGCGGCCGGGGTCGAACCGGCACGCCCTTGCGGGCACTGGATTTTGAGTCCAGCGCGTCTGCCAATTCCGCCACGCCGGCATGATATGAAGAATGCAATTTTCCATCTTACTCATGGAAAGGCGGTAACCGGATTTGAACCGGTGATAGAGGTTTTGCAGACCTGTGCCTTACCACTTGGCTATACCGCCGAGATGTTGCTATTTGAAAATGTTTGAAAAAACTGGGCTAGCTGGATTCGAACCAACGAATGACAGAGTCAAAGTCTGTTGCCTTACCGCTTGGCGATAGCCCAATAAAGAGGGCGACCGATGGGAATTGAACCCACGAATGCCGGATCCACAAACCGGTGCGTTAACCACTTCGCCACGATCGCCATCATAAGAATGGAGGGAGGCAGATTCGAACTGCCGAACCCGAAAGAGCGGATTTACAGTCCGCCGCGTTTAGCCACTTCGCTATCCCTCCATCATATAAAAAAATGGTCCGAGACGGATTCGAACCGCCGACACCTTGAGCTTCAATCAAGTGCTCTACCAACTGAGCTATCAGACCAGAATAAAATTGTAAAAACGGCTCCGACGGGATTTGAACCCGCGATCTCCTGCGTGACAGGCAGGCATGTTGACCCCTACACCACGGAACCAATGGAGGTTGACGGGATCGAACCGCCGACATCCTGCTTGTAAGGCAGACGCTCTCCCAGCTGAGCTAAACCTCCAGGGATTGAAAATCGTAGAGCCTAGGCTCCGGTGTATCCTGTCTGTACAACAGCTAGGATAATGATCCGTACGGGAATCGAACCCGTGTTACCGCCGTGAAAGGGCGGTGTCTTAACCGCTTGACCAACGGACCATAAGTTTGAAAACTATTAAATTGAGATTGAATGGATAGAACTAACATCCATTCGTATCCTGTCTGGAAAGCAGCTAAAGCCGCAACAGCTAGGATGATGATCCGTACGGGAATCGAACCCGTGTTACCGCCGTGAAAGGGCGGTGTCTTAACCGCTTGACCAACGGACCGTAAATTTGAAAACTATTTAAATAGGAATAATTGGATGGAGCTAACATCCATTCTTATCCTGTCTAGAAAGCAACTAAAGCCGCAACAGCTAGGATGATGATCCGTACGGGAATCGAACCCGTGTTACCGCCGTGAAAGGGCGGTGTCTTAACCGCTTGACCAACGGACCATAAGTTTAGAATACATATTGCAATGGAGGTTGACGGGATCGAACCGCCGACATCCTGCTTGTAAGGCAGACGCTCTCCCAGCTGAGCTAAACCTCCAGGGATTGAAAATCGTAGAGCCTAGGCTCCGGTGTATCCTGTCTGTACAAC
>ERZ1023696.21-NODE-21-length-36285-cov-6.732563_pt1 | contig 36285 bp, 34 predicted proteins | sample MGYA00520859_ERZ1023696 | MGnify/ENA primary metagenome ERZ1023696 (study PRJEB33180, sample SAMEA4046002) | wastewater metagenome | place: Denmark | collected 2016-03-13 | study: EMG produced TPA metagenomics assembly of the PRJEB13832 data set (Local surveillance...
CCTGTCATCAGGCCATCCAACTGGTCTCGCAGTGAGGCCCTCTGATGTCGCACTGTGACATCAGAGTACTTGACCGATTAGGTCACAGTGTTTCCTTAATCAGGGCTGAACGAACCCGTTCAGCTTTCCTTATTGAATTGGATCAGGTGCCAAGTTTCCGGATAACACCGGTTTCTGATAAATGCTTTCCTTGCTTGGAAATAGTATAATTGGGGCACATAGAAAGGCTGATTTTCAGATTTACAGAAAATGGGGAGGGGATGATGATTTGAAAACCAGAGTCAAGGAAATTTCGGAAGAATTGAAATTGGTCATCTCAGGGAAGACGGTCGATGCTGTATTGCCGCCCTTACTGTTTGCCGTGGTCAACAGCCGTTATCAGTTGACTGTCGCCAGTATTATGGCTATTGCTTTGGCTTTGCTGTTGGCCATCATCCGGTTGGCACGGAAGCAACCGTTGCGCTATGCCATGGGTGGTTTGGTCGGGGTTATGTTTGCCTCCGCAATCGCTTATTTTTCCAATAATGCCGCTAATTATTACCTGCCCAAAATAATGTCCAGCGCCATGTTCGTGTTGGCGGCGTTGGTGAGCCTCATCATGGGGAAACCGATGGCCGCTTTGACGAGCCATCTGACGCGCGGGTGGGATCTGGAATGGTATTGGCGTAAGGACGTGAAGCCGGCCTATCAAGAAGTGACAATCATTTGGTTACTGTTTTTTCTGATGCGATTGGCTTTGCAGGTCATTCTTTTCCGACGCGGTGATGTTGCCGAGTTGGCTTGGACAAATACGCTCCTGGGACTTCCGTTCACGCTTGCTGGATTGATCCTTAGCTATCTTTACGGCATTTGGCGTCTCCGCAACCTGAAAGGGCCCAGCGTGGAAGAACACCGGGAAGGCAAGCAGCAGCCGTGGGAAGGGCAGACACGTGGTTTTTAGTCGGAAGGGTTTCGGAAAGAAGGCATTTTGATGAAAAAAGTGAAAAAAGTCGGAGCAAAGTGCCACTATAATAATCGAATTCTCAATAAATGCCTAGTTCTGTTGCTTAGTCTGTTATTTTTTGGTTGTGGAACATCGAATGATGACACTTCAAGCCTAACTGATCTTCAAGAACTGACCAAAATCGAGGTGACCGAATACGAGGGGAAAGATTTATCTTCCTTGACCGATTTTCGGGAAAACTCCATCAAGGGCCCGCAATATATAAACACCGATGTCTACACGCTGACGATCGATGGTTTGGTCGAGCAGCCAAATTCCCTGACCTACGACGAAGTGCTGGATAATCAGAAGTACACGAAGGTTGTGACCTTGCATTGCGTGGAAGGATGGAGCGTGGATATCCTTTGGGAAGGGATCCTGCTTGCGGATCTATTCGAAGCAGTGGACATTCAAGAAAGCGCCGATACGGTCATTTTTCATTCAGAGGATGGCTACAGTACAGCCTTGCCGTTGCAGACGATCATGGACAGGCAACTGATGATCGCCTACAAGATGAACGGTGTTGTCCTGCCGCCGGAAAGAGGCTTTCCGTTCCAACTGGTGGCGGAGGATAAACTGGGATACAAATGGATCAAATGGATCACCCGCATCGAACTGTCCGATGACGCGAACTATAAAGGGTATTGGGAACAGCGCGGCTTTGACAATGAGGCGGATGTCAACCCGTAAAAAGAGTGACGACAGTGAGGGCAGGTTGTAACCGCGTATGCTGCCGATTTCGGGAAAGACAGAATGGCTGGGGCAGTTGTCCTGGTCATTTTTTCGTCAGAAGTCAGTTTTCCCAAAACTATAGGCTGGAGTCTCGGCATTTGGTATGATGGACCTATCATTTTAGGAGATTTGACAGAAAGAACGATAGAAAAAATAACAATGATGATGAGGGACCGTATGATACTTGTAATAGATAATTATGATTCCTTCACCTACAATCTCGTCCAATATCTGAGGCAATTGAATGAGACTGTTGTGGTGAAACGGAACGATAAAATAACAATCGAAGAGATAGCGGCACTGAATCCGCTGATGATCCTGATTTCTCCGGGTCCGAAGACACCAAATGAAGCGGGCATCAGTCTGGCTGTCGTCAGACATTTCGCAGGAACGATCCCGATTCTGGGTATCTGCTTGGGTCACCAAACGATTGCAGAGCTGTTCGGCGCGGAAATCGTGAAGGCGAAAGAGCCTGTCCATGGCAAAGTGCATGCCATCCAACACACAGACAAAGGCGTCTTTCAAGGCTTGAAAAACCCGCTGAATGTCACAAGATACCATTCCCTGATCGTGGCAAATGGGAGCTTACCGGAAGCGCTGGAAGTCACTGCCCGGACAGAAGCTGGCGAAATCATGGGCTTTCTTCACCGGGAAGAGCTGATCGAGGGGGTTCAGTTCCATCCCGAGGCGATTCTGACGGAGCACGGTTTGGATATGTTGCGCAACTTTTATGGGCGCGCCCAAAAAAAGCGGGAAGGGGTGATTTTCGATGAAAAAAAGAGCGACTGATATCGTGATCAAGGAAATCGTCACCGGGCTTTCGAGCTTCGAACTCTTTTCTTTGTTCCGCGACCGCAAGCATTGTTTTTTCCTGGACAGCGGCATGGATCCGGGGAAATTGGGACGCTATTCCTTCATCGGATTCGATCCCGAACGGACGCTGACTGCCAAAGCGGGCGTAGATTCGTTCGAAGAATTGAAAGCATTGCTGGAAGACTATCAGCTGGACTATACGGGGGAACTCCCTTTCATCGGCGGAGCTGTCGGCTACTTCGGCTATGAACTGCGCCATCAAGTGGAACGGTTGCCGAAGGAAGCGCACGATGACGTCCAGATCCCTGACAGCTTCTTCGGCATTTATGACGGGGCGATTGTGGTGGACCACCTTTTTGGAAAAGTCCATCTTGCCTCGCCGGGGTTCTTCGGTAATCCGGAAAAGTGGGTGGCTGAGGTGGAAAAAACCATCGTGGCTGCGGAGGGGATGAGATTCCCTCTCCGTGCCTTGGAGTTGGCCAGTGAAGCCAGACCAAAGCTCACCGCGAACATGACAAAAGACTATTATTTGGATGCAATCGCGCGTATCAAGGAATATATCCGGTCCGGCGACATCTATCAGGTCAACATGACCCAACGCTTCCAGTGCCGGACGGAAGCATCGCCCTACGAGCTGTACACGCGTTTGCGCGACATCAACCCGGCTCCATTTGCCGCCTACATCGACTTCGGCATGGGTCAGCTATTGAGCAGTTCGCCTGAACGGTTCCTGCAAATCCGCAACGGCAAGGTACAGACGCGGCCGATCAAAGGTACCCGGCCACGCGGCGCTACCGAGCAGGAGGATAGCGCCAATCGCCAAGAATTGCTGGAAAGCGAGAAGGACCGTGCCGAATTGCTGATGATCGTCGATCTTATGCGCAATGATTTGGGTCGAGTCTGTAAAACCGGCAGCGTCAAGGTAACGGAAATGTATCATATCGAAGACTACAGCACCGTTTTTCAGCTTGTTTCGACAGTCGAAGGGGAGTTGGAGGAAGGCCTCCACGCGCTCGATTGCATCAAAGCCGCCTTCCCGGGCGGATCGATAACGGGTGCGCCGAAAATCAGGGCGATGGAAGTCATCGATGAAATCGAACCGACGCAACGCAACGTCTATACCGGATCGATCGGCTATGTCGGGTTCAACGGCGATGCCGATCTGAACATTGTCATCCGGACGATCCTCCAAAAGGGAGATACTGCCTATTTTCAGGTCGGCGGCGGTATCGTCTGGGATTCGGATGCGGAAATGGAATACGAAGAGACGCTTGTGAAGGCGAAGGCACTCATCGAAGCGCTGCAGGCGGAATTACCGGAAGGAGAATGACAATGCAAGTATTTTTGAATAATGCCTATCTTGAGGAAGATGCAGCATTGATCAGCCCACTGTCCCCGGGTTTCATGTACGGATACGGGGTTTTTGAGACGATCCGTGTCTCCGGTAAACAAGTGTTGTTTCTGGACCAGCACTACACACGCATGGTCCAGGCGCTGTCGGTTCTGGGGATGGTTTGCCCTTATGAGGAAAATGAGCTCCAGCCGATCGTCGAAAAATTACTGGAGCTGAATGGCGTTTCCGAAGGCTTCGTAAAGGTCGTCTGCAGCAAACCGACCCCTAAAAAACAGACACAACAGAAAGCGGATATCCTGATCCTGACAGGAACGAAAACTTACAAAGAGGAATATGCGAAAGGCTTGAAAGTATGTCTGGCTGATGCGAGAAGGAACGAATTCTCGAAAATTGTCGGCATCAAAAGTATGAACTATGCGGACAACATTCTGGAAAAGGAAGCGGCCGTTCAGAAAGGCTTTGATGAAGCCATCTTTTTGAACACGCATGACCATGTTTCCGAGGGGTGCGTTTCGAATGTTTTTTGGGTGAAGGACGGAATCGTATACACTCCGTCGCTGCATTGCGGTATCCTGGAAGGAACGGCTAGAGCGCGGATAATCAAGAAATGCGCTGCATTACAGATTCCGTTCCAAGAAGGAGCGTACGTTCTGGAGGAGCTTTTGAGTGCGGATGAAGTATTCGTCACCAATGCCTTGATGGATGTCATGCCGGTGAGTCTTCTGGAGGAGCGTCATTTGGACCTCGGGGCATATCAAGTGGTGCCCCAGCTCCAGGGAAACGGGCGCTAACCGGAGCAAACGATACACATTAAAATCAACCGGATAACCTGCAAGAAAGGAAACCCTTATCAAATGGAAAAATGCGATCAAATCGAAAGAAGCCTCATCAAAAAATACCGGAAACCCTTATGGCGGCCCTTCATCAAAGCGATCCAGGAATATGACCTGATCCAGAACGGTGATAAGATAGCCGTCTGCATCTCCGGCGGGAAAGATTCGATGCTGCTGGCCAAACTGATGCAGGAACTGCAACGGCATGGTCCGCTCCGGTTCGAGTTGGTCTTTTTGGCGATGAATCCGGGCTACAGCGAACAGAATCAGCAACAGATTTTGGACAATGCCGCATTGATGGACATCCCGCTGACTGTTTTTGAGTCCGCCATTTTCGATGTCGTGGAGAATGTGGATTCGTCCCCTTGCTATCTTTGCGCGCGCATGCGCAGGGGCAACCTGTACCAAAAAGCCCAGGAAATCGGCTGCAACAAGATCGCTTTGGGCCATCATTTCGATGACGTCATCGAGACGATTCTGATGAATATGTTTTACGGCGGAACGATCGAGACGATGATGCCGAAACTGCACAGCCGGAACTTTGAAGGGATGGAGCTGATCCGGCCACTTTATCATGTGAAGGAAGCAGATATCATCGCTTGGAAAGACTATCATCAACTGACCTTCCTACAGTGCGCTTGCCGTTTCACGGAAATGTACGAAAATCAACCGAGCGATCTGGGAGGTTTTAAGCGCAAAGAGGTGAAGGCATTGATCGGGCAACTGCGCGAAACGAGTCCGCTTATCGATGCGAACATTTTTCAGAGTGTGCAGAGCGTGAACCTCGAAAAGATCATTTCCTGCCGCGATGGGGAAGGAAGGCATCATTTTCTTGAAAAATACGCTGATGGGGCTGAACGCCCGCAGCCGGATATGGTAGAATGAACCGAGCCTCCGCAAAATCGGAGAACATTAACGAGGAGTGAATAAAATGACCCTGTCATTCGAAGAAAAAAAAGCGATATTTGATGATTACGAGGAATTGACGGCTGTACCGGTTTCGATGAACCGGATCAATTATCATTTCAATGCGAGTGCGGTGGACCACAAGATAGTTGTCCGCTTCCTGCATCCAAACGGCAATGCCTTCATTTATGCAGGCTATCTGCCGAAAGAAGAGACGGATAAAGGCTATATTTCCGTATTGGAAAGCGACGAAGGAACGATCCGTTTCCTTTTGGAAAAGGCGATTTCCTTCCTGAAAAAAACCGCAGACGGCTATGTGGAAGGTTACTCGGAAAAATGGGTGGACCGGTCCGGAGATGTTCTGTTGCTGATCTACGATAATCCGATGTGGTCGGTTGCGTTGAAGAACGGTCAAATGGAAGGAATCTTCAAGACACGTGATGCGGCTGTCGGTTATCTGAATGATGAAGGTTTCTCGCGAACCAATTAACCGCTAAAAGCATGTGAAAGGAGGGCTGTCATGGAAATCAGACAATTGCTTGCGGACTATTCTCCCTTTAATGAACAGGAAGAAAAAGATCGTGAGCTGATGCTTCGGTATCTGGATCAATTCGATGATTTGTTCAAGCGCGAGAATCAGTTAGCCCACTTCACCGCTTCGAGTTGGGTCGTCAATCGCGATCGTACCAAGGTGCTGATGGTTTACCATAACATCTACCAGTCTTGGGCTTGGATGGGTGGTCACATGGATGGCGAAACCGATTTTCTGGCGACAGCCATCCGGGAAACGAAGGAAGAGACCGGTATCGAGCAGGTAACGCCGATATCGCAAGAGCTCTTTTCGCTCGAAATATTGAGTGTGGACGGGCACGTCAAAAACGGCAAACAGGTAGGGACGCATGTGCATCTGAACCTGACTTACTTGCTGGAGGCGGACGAAACGCAACAGACGAGCGTCAAACCGGACGAAAACAGCGGCGTCGCCTGGATGGGGTTGGAAGAGGCGCTCACCAAGTGCAGCGAGCCTTACATGAGGATCATTTACGCCAAGCTGAATGATAAATTGAACAGAATACAATAGCCGCTCAGCGCCGATGGTTCTCATTTTCCATCGCCAACGAAAAGTGGCATAATGGCAGTGGAGAGCATCGACTTCGCCGAAGAACTTCTTCGGCGGGTCGGTGCAGCCGCTATTTTTTTTGTCCATTTGCACTGTCGGGATCGGTATGAAAAAGATCAAGGAGGATTTTATATATGAATAAAATTGTTCCGCATTTTTGGTTTGATACGCAGGCTACAGAAGCAGCCGAATTCTATACCTCGCTGTTCGATAATTCCAAAATCACAAACATCAGCCAAATCCAAAATCCACCACCATATGGAACGGCCGATATTGTCTCGATGACGTTGGCTGGTCAGGATTTCATGGCGATTGCGGCAGGTCCGTATTTCCGCTTCAATCCATCCATTTCCATCCGAATCGATTGCGCATCGATGAAGGAAGTCGATTTCCTTTGGGAAAAGCTTTCCGATGGCGGCACGGTGCTCATGCCGTTGGACGCTTATCCCTTCAGCAAAAGGTATGGTTGGACAGAAGACCGCTACGGCCTGTCCTGGCAGGTCATGCATGTCGGCGAACGGGAGATAGAACAGAAATTGACACCAACCTTGATGTTCACAAAAAAACAATGCGGCAAAGCAGAGGAGGCCATCCTTTTCTATGAGGCTGTATTTTCAGATACTTCAATCGATGCAATGGATTACTACGGAGTGGGTGAGGAGCCGGATGCGCCAGGGACGGTAAGGTTCGCCTCGTTCAAGCTGGAAGGCCAAACGTTCGCAGCCATGGACAGTGCTCAGGCCCATGATTTTGAATTCAATGAAGCCTTCTCTTTCATCGTCAATTGCGAAAATCAGGAAGAAATCGATTACTATTGGGAAGCCCTTTCTTATGTCCCGGAAGCGGAAAACTGCGGATGGCTGAAGGATAAATACGGGGTATCTTGGCAAATCGTTCCAACGGACATGAACGAGATGATGCAGACCGCGGATCTTGAAAAATTGGCACGCGTCACAGAGGCGACTCTGAAAATGAAAAAATTAGACCTTGGGGAACTGAGAAGAGTTTACGAAGGATAGTCAATTGGTCACTTGCGCTTTATTTGAAAGAAGGAAGCAAGATGAATAAGAAGGTTTGGTGGAAAGGGTTCTTCTGGAGCATCAACTTGTTATTTTTGGTGATTTTGTTGGGATTTTCAGGTGTTGCTTCGGCCACTACCATGAATGCGGAAAATTTGGATACTTTAGCTGCAGGTGAAACGATTGAAGGGCCTGGTTTCTTTGCGGGCAATGTGGTGAAGGTGGACGGAAATGTTGAAGGGACTACGTTTGTGTCCGGGCAGGATGTCCGGATCGACGGCAACATCAACGGCGATCTGTTCGTGGCTGCCCAATCGATTACCATCAACGGGACGGTGATCGGCAATATTTATGGAGCGGGGCAAGCGCTCACCTTTGATGGGCAGTCGGAAAGCGATGTTTTCTTTGCCGGTCAGAATATCGCCATCGGTCAGGATGCATCTGTAGGCAGGGATATCTTCGTTGCAGGCGCAACCATCCTGCAGGAAGGGGTTATCCAACGCAACCTCTTCGGGGGTGGAGCCGAGATTGTGCTCAGCGGCCAAATTGGCGGGGATGTCAATCTGCAAACGGATAGTCTGAAACTTCAGGACGGCGCGAACATAGCCGGTAACCTCAACTACAAGGGCGGAAACGAAGCTGACATCGGGACTGGTGCAACGATCGCAGGAGACACGGATTGGGAATTTGCCGAAACGATGGATAGGGGAACAACTGTCATGCGGGAAACGCGCAGGCCGTTCATGACAGTTGTCTGGTTCCTCTGGAGTTTGGCGAGCGCTTTGCTGATTTGGTTCCTTATCCGGATCTGGCGCCCCGCTTTCTGGCAAAATACAGCCCGGCCATTGACTGAACGGCCGCTGAAGACGTTGGGAGTCGGTCTGCTGACATTGTTGGTGGTGCCACCGATGATCATCTTGGCGATGGTCACCGTCATCGGCATTCCGATTGCGATTATCCTTGGTACCGTCTATCCGATTGCTTTATATCTGTCGCGGATCATTGTGGCGGTATTCATCGGGCAGTGGTTGGCGAAACGCTTCAAATGGCCCGAGCTGCATAAAGGCGTCTGGTTGGTATTGTTGGGATTGATCATCCTCGGTGCTTTGCGGATGCCGCCTTACATCGGCTTCCTGAGTTCCTTGCTGATCGTGATGGCAGGGTTGGGATCGCTGGTGATGGCCCATCATCGGGTTGCACCTGAAACGGCAAGCGTGCAGACCGAGTTGGATCTGTAGCCGGATCAGCAGGATGGGAACAGGAATGGGAATGCGAACGCATCATTTTCTTTTACCAAGAATGCGGTCTGTTTGCTATAATGGACTTTGAGGTGAATTCATGAGATTCGTAGTGGCAAGGACATTCAAAAAGAACGGCAGTGCGGCAATCGCAATCGATGCAGTGCCATCCATTTTTGGCTATTCGGAGGAATTGGAGCAACGATTCGGCCGGAAAATCGAGGTGCTCCTCCTGAGCGGGGACTCCGCGGAAGCCTTGGAAGAGGCGTGGCCGGAGTACGCACCGATTGCGGTGACAGAAGACAAAGAAAGCTTCGAACGCATGATAGAAGAAAAAGTCAACCGGAAAAAATAGCATCGGATCGGCTTGGCAGCACATGGAAATGCTGCCAAGCCGGTTTTTTTCGATTTTACTCCGGTGAACGCTTGCCTAACCGGAGCAGAGACTTCAGATTCGCCCTCAACTACGGCGAAAACTGCCTGGCCGGAGCAGCCGGCCCAAGATCCGACATTCCTCCGGTGAACGCTATCTTCACCGGAGCAGGCACCGTTTTTTCGATGCGCATCAGCCCGTCCTTGGCCGTGCGGGAACCCATCTGGTATAATCGGAGCAGAATCAAAAAAGCATGCCAAAACAACGAGAGGAGAGGCAAGAAACATGACCTTAAAACAATTAAGATACATGCTGGCAGTCGCCCAATACAAATCGATCAACGAGGCCGCCAAAAAATGCTTCATTTCACAACCGAGCCTCTCGAATGCCATCAAGGACCTGGAGGAAGAAATCGGCCTGGAACTGTTCATCCGGACCGCCAAAGGCATCACACTGACAGCGGAAGGCAGCGAATTTCTGAAGTATGCCCAACAGGTGATCGAGCAAGCCGAATTGCTGGAACAGCGTTACCTCGACAAAAAACCGGCCAAACAGTTGTGTTCCATTTCGACCCAACATTACGCGTTCGCTGTCAGCGCATTCGTGAACATGATCAAAAAGAGTGGAGCGGATGAATACAAGTTCACGCTGCGTGAGACACGCACCCATGAAATCATCGAAGACGTCAAGAGTTTCCAGAGTGAAATCGGCATCCTCTATCTGGATTCGTTCAACCGCAATGCACTCCAAAAAATTTTGCGGGAGAATCAATTGGAGTTCCATCCTTTGTTCGAAGCAGAACCGCATATCTTTGTGAGCGTCCGCAATCCATTGGCGGCCAAACAAAGCGTTACCTTGGCGGATCTCGAGGATTACCCCTACCTGTCGTTCGAACAGGGCGAGCATAATTCCTTCTATTTTTCGGAAGAGATCCTCAGCACCGTTTTCCATAAAAAAAGTATCCTGGTCAGCGACCGGGCAACTTTGTTCAACTTAGTGATCGGCCTTGACGGCTACACTATCTCCACCGGTGTACTTAGTGAAGAGCTGAACGGCACAGATATCGTTTCCGTACCTTTGGATGTAGAGGACAGGATGGTGATCGGTTGGATCGCCAACAAGAAAGCCGGGATCAGCCGGCAGGCGGCCGCCTACATCAAAGAGCTGAAGGCAGTGATCCGGACCTATGGGAATTAAAAGGTCCGGTCTATTTTGGGTATAGTCTTTTGCTATAACTAAATATATTTTTTTGGTGTTACTCTATATCTTCATTCCATGGCATACTATTGGAAATAAATGACTTCTTTCGGGAAGTCATCAACTGACATGATCAATCATACACAAAGTAAGTGCGCTTGAAAAATTGCCACTTTGAACAAATTGAGGGAGGACATTGTTATGAAGATTAGAGAGATGATCAGCAAAGGGGAACCGACCGTTTCATTTGAAATTTTTCCGCCGAAAAGCAGCTATGCCCTTGAGACGGTATTCGACACCTTAACTGAATTGAAGGACCTGCATCCCGATTTTATTTCCGTGACCTACGGCGCTGGCGGGACAGCCCAAAGCAACACGGTCGAAATCGCATCGCGTATCAAAAAGGATTTCGGAATCGAATCGATCGCCCATTTGACCGGCTGCACCTCGACAAAAGAGGGCATGAAACGGACACTGACATCGATCAAAGACAGCGGAATCGAAAACATCCTGGCTTTGCGTGGGGATATCCCGCAGGAAAAATTGGCGGACAAAAATTGGAATCCGGAATACCGTTATGCTTCCGAGCTCATCGACGACATCAAAGCAGCAGGCGATTTTTCGATCGGAGCTGCCTGCTATCCGGAAGGACATGTCGATTCCATCAACAAAGTGGATGACCTGAAAAATCTGAAAAGGAAAATGGACCATGGCGCTGACTTCATGATCACGCAGCTTTTCTACGACAATGATCTTTTCTATCAGTTCAAGGAGAAACTGGATCTTGTCGGCATCGAACAGCCGGTCATCGCCGGGATACTGCCGGTGCTGAACATCAAACAGGTGAAACGGATCCAGGAAATTTCCGGCTGCAACCTGCCGCCGAAATTTCTGCGGATACTTGATAGATATGCGCACGATCCGGCATCACTGCAGGAAGCCGGTATTGCTTATGCAGTCGATCAGATCATCGACCTGCTATCTTCAGGTGTGGATGGTGTGCACATCTACACGATGAACAAGCCCGACGCGACAAGAAGGATCATGGAGAACATCTCCTGTGTACGCAAGGCGGTCTGCAGAAAAGAGCCGCAAAGATGAAGACGGATCTGAAGCTGGTCGCAAAGTATTTGGGCTTCGGCAACAAACAACCGGACGAACGGACAAAGCACGATATGGAGAGGATCGCCGCTCAGTTTGAGCAGGCGATCACCGGGAAGTGGACTTATGGGCATTATCTTCTGGACCACTCCGTTGAGGGACTGATCACGCTGGAGGGGACCGCAGTTGTGCTGGAAGGGAAAAGTATCACCCGCACGCTCAAGCGATGTAAAGAGGTCTACATCATGGTCTGTACATTAGGCGTGCAGGGAGACCTCCTCATCGAGCGCAACAAAATGATGTCGCCGACCTTGGGCATGATCGCGGATGCCTGTGCATCCGCATTCGTCGAGACGATTGCGGACAGTTGCCAGCAGGAAATCGAAAGCCAGCTGCCAGCGGGAGCCGCATTGACTTTCCGCTACGCGCCCGGATACGGGGACCTTCCGTTGGCCACCAACAAAACGCTGCTAGGGGAATTGCAGTCGGACAAGCGGATCGGGGTCCATCTGACGGATTCGATGCTGATGACGCCAAGAAAATCAATCGTGGCGATTTTAGGCGTTCTGGAGGAAGGCATCTCCAAAGGCAAGAATCATCGCTGCGGAAACACAAGTTGCAGCGAATGCGATCTGAACGACAGCTGCACGGCCAGAAGTTAAGCTAGGGGGGACAAAAAATAATGGATATCAGAAAACAAATCGGCGAAGAACTGCTTCTCTTCGATGGAGCGATGGGTACGATGCTCCAGGCATACGGGATGAAAGCAGGCCAAAATCCGGAAGCGTTGAATCTGGAAGATCCCGAGCTGCTGGGCCGGATTCATCGGGAGTACGTCGAAGCCGGTGCGCAGTTCATCACGACAAATACTTTTGGTGCGAATGCCTACAAACTGGAGGAGACCGGTTACTCCGTTACGGAAGTGATCACTGCTGCTGTTGAAATCGCCAAAACGGCAACGGCAGGGACCGAGGCGAAAGTGGCGCTCGATATCGGACCGGTCGGAAAGATGATGAAACCGATCGGATTGCTTGATTTCGACCAGGCTTACGATTACTTCCGCGAACAAGTGATGATCGGGGCTGCGGCCGGAGTGGATCTGATCCTCATCGAAACGATGTCGGATCTGGCGGAAATGCGCGCGGCCGTGTTAGCGGCGAAAGAAAACAGCGACCTGCCGATCTTTGTGACGATGACCTTTACGGAGGACGGCAACACTTTGACCGGAACCGAGCCGGAAATCATGGCGCTCTCCTTGGATGCATTGGGTGTAGATGTGCTGGGCGTAAACTGCTCATTGGGGCCAAAGGAATTGATTCCCATCATCAAAAGGATTTTGGCCTTCACGAATACGCCGGTGATGGTGCAGGCCAATGCCGGTATCCCTGTGACGGAAGCTGGGGTCGCCAAATATAACGTCGTTTCCAAGGATTACCTTGAGGTGGCCAAGGAATTGGCCGGTTTGGGGGTCTCCGTGATCGGCGGGTGCTGCGGCACGACTCCGGAATACATCCGTGATCTGCAGCAGGCCAAGGCGTCTTTTGTGAAAAGAGAAGCCAATAAATTGAAGCGGTACATCTGCTCGGCGCAGAAAAAAGTTTGCCTGGACGGCCAGATCACCCTCATCGGGGAGCGGATCAACCCGTCAGGCAACAAGGGTTTGAAGGAACAATTCGTGGCAGGCAATCCCTTGGCGGCCATCAAAGTCGCTTTTGAGCAGGTCCAAAAAGGTGCGGATGTTTTGGACGTCAACACCTCTTTGCCGATGATCGACGAAACGGACTATATGACAAAAATCATCGATGGCATGAGCGGTCTAGTGGAAGCGCCGCTCCAGTTCGATTCGACCAAACCGGAAGTGCTTGAAGCAGCTTTGAGGCGCTACAGCGGTGTCGCAATCGTCAATTCGGTCAACGGGAAAGAATCCTCGATGGCCGAAATCTATCCGATCGTCCAGAAATACGGCGCCTTTGTGGTTGCCTTGTGTCTGGATGAAGCGGGCATCCCGGATGACGCTGACGGCCGGACCAAGGTCGCCCAGAAATTGATCGAGCGAGCGGAAGCGTATGGCATCGGTGCAGAGCGCTTGTTGGTGGATTGCCTTGTGCTCACTGCGGCAGCCCAGCAGAAAGCGGTCATGGAGACGTTGAAGGCATTGCGTTGGGTCAAGGAAAACACGAAGGCGTTGACTACTTTGGGGTTGAGCAACGTTTCCTATGGACTGCCTTTCCGAGCCTTGATCAACCGAACCTATTTTGCGATGGCCCTGACTTCGGGATTGGATACGGTCATCATCAACCCAGGGGCCGACGGAATCGTCGACACGATGCGCGCCTTCAATGTTCTTTCAGGGCAAGACGAAGGTGCCATCGACTATATCGACTACAACAACAAAAAGGCTGTGGTCAAATCCGATGGTCCCAAGCAGGAAAACGTGGTACGTTCCTACCGGGAAATGCTGTTGGAGGGCGATGAAGCTGGGATCATGAAGGCAACCAACGCGCTGCTTAAAGACAATACGCCATTGGCTGTCGTGGACGATCACATCGTGCCGGCATTGGATGAAGTCGGCAAACTCTATGAGCAGAAAAACATCTTCCTGCCTCAGCTGATCCGCGCCGCCGAAACGGCCGGTAAAGCCTTCGAGACGATCCGTGCAAAACTTGCTGGAGGCAATGAGAAGCTGGAATCGAAGGGAACCATCGTGATGGCTACCGTAAGAGGGGATATCCACGATATCGGAAAGAATCTGGCAAAAGTTCTGCTTGAAAACTATGGCTACGACGTCATCGACCTGGGCAAAGATGTTCCGATCGAAGAGGTTGTGGCGGTCGCCAAGCAACATCAAGTCAAATTGGTAGGACTTTCTGCGTTGATGACGACGACCGTCACTGCGATGGAGGACACAATCTCGGCCCTGCGCGAGGCGGATTTGTCTGTGAAGGTCTTCGTCGGAGGAGCCGTACTGACAGAAAAGTACGCCAAAGCCATCGGCGCGGATTACTACTGCAAAGATGCCCGAGCCGGTGTCACAGTAGCCGAAACAGTTTTCGGACAAGCTTAAAAAAATCCGGCGACGAGTCATACGTGATGACTTGTCGCCGGATTTTTATTTGTTGTGTCAGTGGTGGAGGGGATGTCTCTTTTTTTGGTCCGATTTGGCCCGTAACAGGAAAGCGCTGATGAAGAAAGCGACAGCATACATCGCCAAGATGGCATACAAGACATTGTTATACGAGCCGGTCTTCGCGATGATGAGGGCGCTCAGCTGGTTACCGGACAAACCGGCAAAAGCCCAAGCCGATAAAGTCAGTCCATGGACAGTACTGATGGTCTCCATTCCGAAGCGGTCCGCCAATAGCGGTGGAAGACTTGAAAAACCACCGCCGTAACCGGCGTTGATGACACATAGCAACAAAATGATCAGCGGCACGATGGCATTGTCCACTCCGTTCGCTAAAAGCGTAATCGTCGTAGCTCCAATCGATAGCCCGAAAATCCAAATATAAATGGTATTCCGGTCCTTTAGCCTATCGGCGAACGCCGAAAATCCGAGCCTTCCGCCGGCATTGAAAATCGCAGTCAAGGAACTGATCGTGGCAATTGCGCCAAAACCAATGGAATGAAGCAGATCCTTTTCCTGGGAGATGAGTGCCAGTCCGCAAGTGATGTTGAGATAAAACATCAGCCAGATGCCGATGAATGTCTTATTCTTGAAGATATCAAGCGTATGGGTGCCTTTTGCCTGTGCGCTCACTTCGACCCAATCCGCCGGCTTCTTCAAAAGAAGATGACCCGCGAACATCATGATGAAGTAGACAACAGCCAGGATGTAGAATAGCTTGTAGAGACGAGAAGGATCAGCGAGTGTACCGTCTGAGTTTGTTGCACCCAGCAACATCTCGATGATTGGGCTGGCGATTACTTTGGCCAACCCGAACCCTGCAACCGCTATTCCAGTGGCGAGGCCTTTGTTATTCTTGAACCAAAGCATCAAGGTCTTTACCGGCGAAAGATATCCGATACCGCACCCGATGCCCATCAAAACGCCATAGCTCAGGAAAATCCCGATCAGCGACTTTTGCTGGATGAAAAAGCCGGTACCAGCCATTCCTGCTGCGAAGCACACAGCTGCAATCAAGGAAGCCTTATGGATATCCCTTTCGACGATTTTACCGGCGAAAGCTGCCGACATCCCGAGACAGAAAATTGCCAGACTGAAGGCCCATTCGACCTCGCTTTTCGGCCTTCCGATATATTCGGCGATTCCTCCTTTCAGCAAAGACCAACAGTAGACTGTGCCGATGCTGCAATGGATCAGCAGTGCCGGGATAGCGGCTCGCATCCATTTATTTTCGATATTGTTCATTTTGAAGCCCCCCTTAGGTAATGATAATATGGATTGCGTGAATATTTTATCAAGCTATCGTAATCATACTCTCGATCCGCAGGGAATGCAATCGCTTTCCTGAACAGTGAGAGAGGGCGGTTTGTCTAATCCGGACAATGTTTTTTCCCTAGGAGGCCGCCCAGATGGAATTCTCTGGAAAAATCGAAAATTTGTCGGTAATATGAACTATGTACAGAAAGGGAGGAATCAGCGGATGAAAGTTGAGATCAGGAAAGCGGATCTTCAGGATTTGGTTGCATTGAAAATAATTGAGGATGCGTGTTTTCCGGAAGCCGAGGCAGCGACGCTAGCATCACTCAGCGAGCGGCTGAAACTGTTCCCTGAAAGCTTCCTTGTTGCCGAAGTCGAGGGCGAATTGGTGGGGTTCGTGAACGGGGCAGTCATCGATGAACCGATCATCCGCGATGCCCACTACCATGATGCTGGCCTGCATAATCCGGAGGGTGCTTATCAAAGCGTATTCGGTTTGGATGTGGATCCGGCTTTCAGAAGGCAGGGAATTGCGGAAAAGTTGCTTATGGCACTGATAGATGCCAGCAGGAAAGCGGCCAGAAAAGGCTTGACGCTTTGCTGCAAAGAAGAAAAGATCCCTTATTATGAGAAATTCGGGTTGGTGAACAGCGGCAAATCAAGTTCAACGCATGGGAATGCTGTTTGGTATGACATGATTTTGCACTTTGAAGAAGAAAGGGTAGAACAAATGAATCCGAAAATCATATTGGCGAGCCAATCGCCAAGACGCAGCGAGTTGCTGTCCTTGTGCATAAAGAATTTCGCGGTCCAGGCTGCGGATATCGACGAAAAAGCGATAGAAGAACGCATCCTCGCCGAAGCGGGACAGGATCCGTTCGTTGAAACGGCCACTGAGCTGGTGGAAACGTTGGCGCGGGAAAAAGCGGCGGTTATCCACCGTGAGAACAGCGAAGCGATGGTCATCGGCTCCGACACTGTGGTCATGTTGGACGAAAAAATCCTCGGCAAACCGGTTGATGAGGCCGATGCCTATGCGATGTTGCGCGCACTGGCTGGTAAGACCCACTCGGTCCTGACCGGCGTCAGCATTTTATGGGGCGAAAAGGAAGAGACCTTTGCTTCTGAGACGAAAGTCAGCTTCTTTGAGTGGGATGATCGCATGGAGGCGGAAGTGAAGGCATATGTGGCATCGGGCAAGCCGATGGACAAAGCCGGAGCATACGGCATCCAAGAGGAAGCTGCGCTTTGGGTTTCCGGGATCGAAGGGGACTACAATACGATTGTCGGGTTTCCAGTCGCCTTGGTCGATAAAGCCATCCATCGGTTGCTGACGGAAGCACAGACAGAGAAGTAGTTGTTGAAAGCAAAGAAACGATCGCGCTCAGCTGGATGCAGCTTACGCGATCGTTTTTTTTTACTCGTGTATTTAGGACTTGGCTTCGGAAAGTTCGATTTGGCGGATGACGCGCGCCGGGTTCCCTGCAATCACGACATTGTCAGGAAAAGATTTAGTCACGACACTGCCCATACCGACGACAACATTGTCCCCCAGCGTGACCCCCGGACCGATTACGGAAGAGCCTCCGATCCAGACGTTGTCACCGATCGTGATCGGTTTGCCGTACTCCGTTCCACTGTTCCGTTCGACCGGATCAATCGGATGGGTGGCCGTATAAAAGCTGACGTTCGGTGCGATCATCACGTTGTTCCCGAATGTGACCGGGCAGGTGTCCAGTATCGTGCAATTGAAGTTCGCATAGAAATTCTCGCCGACAAAGATATTGGAACCGTAGTCCAATGAAAGCGACGGCTCCATGTAGATTTTCTGGCCGGTCTTCCCGAACCAGTTTTTCAACAGCTCGCTGCGCTTGCGGGGGTCTATTTCGTCGTTGAATGCGCGCATGTTTTCACGTGCGTTCTGCCTTAAGGCGACGAGCTCCGCATCACCGGCCAAATAGGGTTCTCCGGCGATCATTTTTTCTTTTTCTGATTTCATTTTATACTCTCCTGACATATAGTATTTTTACTAATTATAGCCCAATATTCACCAACTTGATCAATAAAATGAATCAGAGGCTATTTTACTTTTTCGTTTACAAAAAAATTTATGCCAGTATCAAGGCATGGTGGATTTTTCGGAAATCTGCCTGTTAAATTTTTGTATTGTGAAACCGCATGAAGGCCACGGTTTTGAAGTGCCCATGCATTATCTCGACAGACAACTGCCGCCCAACCTGGAAACGGAAAAGATTTTGGTGACGGTGCCTTCCTACGAGCACTACTACGAATGGGGAAAACGTTATGGGGAAGCTTACGACCGATCGGATCTGCGCACTGCCATCATCGCTTCTTCCGATCTGTCGCACGTGCTGAAGCCGGAGGGGCCTTACGGCTACCATTCGGCGGGGCCTTTGTTTGATAAATTAGTGGTCAAAGCCATTAAGGAAAAGGATGCCGGGCAGCTGTTGCGGTTGGATGCCGGGTTCCTTGAAAGGGCGGCGGAGTGCGGGTTGCGCTCCATCCTGTTCCTGATGGGAGCGTTCGAAGGCAGGGCATATGAAGCGGAAGTGCTCTCCTACGAAGGTCCTTTCGGGGTCGGTTACCTTGTCGCAACCTTCATGCCTTCGGAGTCCGAAGAGCAAATCAAGGATGCGTGAAGTTTGTAAAACAAGTTTTTGGAAGGTTGTGTCATTCATTTTTTAATAAAAAGAGGCGATAAAGTATGAAGAGAACATTTTTCACCTCGGAATCGGTCATGGAGGGGCATCCGGATAAGCTCTGCGATCAGATAGCCGACGGGATATTGGATGCCATTCTGAAGGAGGATCCGTTCGCGCGGGTGGCTTGCGATGTTTCCGCCAGTACTGGTTTGATCACGGTTTTCGGCCAGATCACGACTGTCAGCACGGTGGATATTCCGGCCATCGTGCGGTCCATCATTCAGGCTGTCGGCTACACGGACAGCGACTTTGGTATCGATGGGAAGGCTTGTTCCGTCCTGATCGGTTTGGACAGGCAATCACCGGATATCGCTGCAGGGGTCGGCTCCTCTTTGGAAAAGCGGCTCGGATCGGACGATGAAGCGGACCAATTGGGAGCAGGCGATCAGGGATTGATGTTCGGCTATGCCTGCAAGGAAACGCCGGAGTTGATGCCGCTGCCGATCATGTTGGCTCATAGGCTGGCCAAAAAGGTTGCCGAGCTGCGGAAATCAGGGGAACTGCCCTATCTGAGGCCGGACGGAAAAACGCAGGTGACCGTGGAATATGCGGACGGCCATGTCAAAAGGATCGAAGCGGTCGTGATCGCCTGTCAGCATGACGAATCGGTCGATCAGGAACGGATCAGAGAGGACATGCTTCGAATGGTGATTCCGGCCGTTATCCCGGCGGAGCTGTTGGATGATCAGACGAAATATTTCGTCAATGCCATCGGAGTGGCGAGGCCCGTTTCCGTCCGTGTTGAAACGTTCGAGACGGCTAGCCTCTCCGAAGAATTAATCGAAGAACTGATCAATAAGCACTTCGACCTGCGCCCAGCCGCAATCATCCGCGATTTCGATCTGCGGAAGCCAATCTACAGAAAGCTTGCTTGTTATGGTCATTTCGGCAGGCCCGAATTGGATCTTCCTTGGGAGCGTACCGATAAGGCCGATTTGCTGGCTGATGAAATGAAAGCTTTGAATAATGATATGGAAAATCAGGAAGGGAATGCTGGACAAGGACAGTAAGCTGGATAGGCAGGAAAGCAAACGTTTGCTTCTGTATGTATGGTGACCCAGAGACTGGACAGTTGCCTTTGGTGAAAACAAATAGCCCTCCGGATGATCCACAGCAGCGGAACAGCCAGAGGGCTATTTTTTCTTATTTATTCAAATATTCTGCCAGTCCGGCGTTGCGGAGTTTGCAGGATGGGCACTCGCCGCAACCGCCGGGGACTCCCATATAACAAGTATGGGTATGTTCCTCGATGTAGGCGAGGCAACCCAGCTGATCCGCCAGCTCCCATGTCTGCGCTTTGGTCAGGTACATCAACGGCGTTTCGACGTTGAAATTGTAATCCATGGCCAAGTTCAGGGTCACGTTCATCGATTTGACGAACACATCGCGGCAGTCTGGATAGCCGCTGAAGTCCGTTTCGCACACGCCTAGGATAATTATGCGGATGCCTTTGGACTTGGCAAAGATGCCGGCCAGCAACAGGAATAGGGCGTTCCGGCCGTCGACGAAGGTATTCGGATAGTCCTCAGCATCGGCTTCCTTGATTGTCTGCGACTCATCCATCAATGCGTTCGTCGTGACTTTGCCCATGACGCTCGCGTCCAGGATGTGGTGCTCGACCCCCAGATCGTTAGCGATCCAGGCCGCCCGTTCCAGTTCGATGCCATGGCGTTGGCCATAGCTGAAGGAAAGGGCCACTGTGTTTGCCGCGCCGTACTTTTGGATGGCTTGGATCAGGCAAGTCGTGGAATCCTGCCCGCCTGAAAAGATGACCAATGCTTGTTTTTGCGTTGTCCCATTCACATTTTCCATCTAGCGGTTATCGACTTTCTCAGGATAAAGATCGTGCTGCGCCAATCGTTGCCAAGCCACGTCTGCCCATCTTGTGTCAGGTTTGCCGTAGTTGCAGTAAGGATCGATCGAGATGCCGCCTCTCGGTGTGAATTTGCCCCACACCTCGATGTATTTCGGCGCCATCAATGCAATCAGATCCTTCATGATGATGTTCATGCAATCCTCGTGGAAGTCGCCGTGGTTGCGGAAACTGAAAAGGTAGAGTTTCAACGATTTGCTTTCGACCATGATCTCTCCCGGGACGTAGGAAATGTAGATGGTCGCAAAATCGGGCTGTCCCGTCATCGGGCACAGGCTTGTGAATTCGGGGCAGTTGAATTTCACAAAGTAATCATTGTCAGGATGCTTGTTCGGAAAAGTCTCAAGGACTTTCGGATCGTAGTCCTGCGGATATTTAGTCTGTTGGTTGCCCAATTGGGTGATGCCGTTCAGATCGGCTTCATTTCTGCCTGCTGTCATTGTTGTTCCTCCTTGCGCTTAGGGTTTTAATAGTGCACTTTTGTAAAATCGTTTTTCCAGCGCCTGCACCAAAAAGTAGCCGACAAATGCCGGTACTGATTGGCCGATGCAGAGGCTGACGACAAGCGGCAGGAACGGGATGGCCAACAGTTGCGACAGGTAGATCGGCACAACGATTCCAGGGACGAAGATGATCGGCAGGATCAGGCACCACTTCGGCAGGTTGTATTTGCGGACAGCGTAAACGAGCAAAGCCGTGATGATACCGACCAAGGTTCCTCCAATCATGTCGATGATCCCAAGTCCACCGAAGAACAGGTTCGACATAAGATTGGCGAGACCAGCCGGGATGATCAGAAACGGGTTAAAATAAGCTAGGGCGTAAAGAGTTGTGGCGATGCGGATTTGATATTGTCCAAAAGCGAAAGATTGCGTCAGAGCCATGATGACGATGTACATAGCGATGTACATTGCTGAGAAAGTCAATTTTTGTGTTTTTGTGAATGTTTTTTGCATCGATCCACCGTTGCCATAAATCTAACTAAATCTAATTTATGTTTGCTTCCCTGTTCTTCGTGCCCGATTTGGTCCTGACGGACTACTTTCGTTTGATGCAGCACTCCGAGGGCGTAAATTCCGATGCAACGAATCGTACATATCCGAGCTACCGTTAGACTGCTTGGTAATCCCTCAGATTATAGCTTGCGTTCAGATCCCTATCGCAATGGTGGCCGCATGTGCAGTGGTAGACCCTGTCACTGCGTTTCAGGTCCTTTTTGAGCGTTCCACAGTTGTTGCACAACTTGGAGCTCGGAAACCACTGGTCTGCTTCCACAAATTCAATGCCATTTAGTTCGCATTTGTATTGCAGGCATTGTTTGAAGAAATAGAGTTTCTGATTTGCGACCGCCTTAGCCAAATGCTTGTCTTTCATCATGCCGCGGATGTTCAGCGTTTCCATCACAATGCGGGAGGGTTTGGATTTCACGATCTCCGCGGTTGTTTGATGGACATGATTGGTTCGGATGTTGGCTAAGCGTCTGTGCTGCCTTCGGATTTCACTTTCTAGATTTAGGAGATGTTTAGATTTAGGCGTTCCTTTTTTGTATTTTTTGCTTGCACGCCGCTGCAATCTCTTGAGGCGTCTCTCCGCTTTCCTCACGGAGGCTGTCTTGTTGATGTTGTTGTAAAAAACACCATCGGAGGTGACAGCTAACTCCTTGATGCCGATATCCACCCCGACATTCCGACCATCCAATTTAACTTTTACCGGATTCACCTCGATGCCAACCGTCAGATACCAGTATTTGCCGTCGAATTTGATGCGCGGGTTGTAGTATTTGCAGTCCACGGGCAAAGGTTCGTTGGTTTTCACCCAACCGATTTTTTCCAACAGAACGTGGTTGCCTTTCACTTTCAGCTTGACACAGTCATTGTAGAAACTCGGTTTGGAGCGGCGTCTGGTCTTAAATCTGGGATGCTGAGCTTGCCCATTGAAAAAGGCTTTGTAGGCTCTGCAGGCATCCTTGACCGCTTGTTTGACAACATTGTTGGACACGTCATTCAACCATTCGTATTTCTTACGTTTCTTCATCTTGGTGATGTGTCTGCGCAGATCATTATCGCTGATGAACGTCCCACCGAAGCGATGGTTCATTTCCTGCATTCGAATCGTGTAGTTGTAAGCCCAACGAGCAACGCCTGCTGCTTGGTAGAGTTTGGAAGTTTCGTCTGTAACAATCAAACGGACCTTCTTAGTCAGCATCATCTCGGATCATCCCTTTCTATACACAAAGTATAGAGGAAATGAAATCAAAAATAAAAGAATTGAATGCATTTGAGGAGATTTTTGTAGACTGTTTAAAAGCCTCATAATACTTTATTCAACGCCTTACAAGAATAGACAAAAAAAGACGCACGGATGCCGAGAAGGTTGTATCTAAGGATAACAAGCCATCTCAAAAAACATTCCTGCGTTTTGATTGCATGATTCTATTTCCCTAGTTTTATTTAACGACAGGATGGTTACGAACTGTCCCGAACAGTTTAACAAAGAATGGTGTTCTTGCCAAGAGTGGTTTTCGAAGTTTATCAAGCCAAGTTTGTATAAGGGAATTTATTTGATTATAATGAAGATAAAGATAACGCTATCACAGTCGTAAATGAGGGCAGTAGGTTCAATCAGCAGGAAGGATGAATAAAATGGACTACATCAAAAGCCACATCAAGAAAAGTATTTTTATCGAAGCACCACTGAGCAAAGTATGGCAATACGCCGCCAATGTGGGGAATTGGCAAGACATTCATGAGGGCCTGAAAATCGTCAAGCAGATCAGCGGGGACGGCGGCATGTCCAGTGTATACAAAGCAGAATACGACATGTTCGGGAAAATGGTGCCGGTGAACATCGAAGTGCAGCAATCGGAACTGTTCCCCGAGGAATTCATCATGCGCGCAGCCATCCGGGTGGACACAGTCGATCCGGCCGAAGATTCTTTCGTGCGGCAAAATTACACGGCCAAAGCGGAGGAAGGCGGAACGACGTTAAACTTGGAAAGCATCCAGAATATTCCTTATGTCGATAAGAACAAAACATTCGACAAAGAAGCTTACCAGGAAAAACGGTATGAAATGGCGCAACAAGCGATCGAGCGGATCAGGCTGTTCTGCGAAGAGTGAACTGGCGCAAGCGGTGATGGTGGAACTGGAAGCGGAACCCTTTGCGGGATTCAAACCCGGTTCCATTTTTTAGTCCCATGCTGCACCCTGTTTTCACAAAAACGCGGATTTATTACGTTTTTCCTGTTATACTGAGACGACAAATCAAAAGTGAAAGTAGGACAAGATGAATTATACAACATTTGAAGACTTCGCAATCAGCGAAGAAATCGTTACGGCACTAAAGGCATTGCGTTATTTCAAACCGACGCAAGTACAACAGGAGGTCATCCCGCTGACCTTAAAGGGCAAAGATATCATTGTCGAATCGCAGACCGGTAGCGGCAAGACCGTCAGTTTCGGCGTACCGTTGTGCGAAAGTGTGAGCTGGGAGGAAAACCGTCCGCAAGCGCTGATTTTGGTTCCGACAAGGGAGCTGGCTCTGCAAGTGAAAGAGGACATCACCAACATCGGACGGTTGAAGCGGATTAAGGCTACTGCTGTCTTCGGCAAAACTTCCTTCGATACGCAAAAATCGGAATTGAGACAGAAAAGCCATATCGTAGTCGGCACTCCGGGCAGGGTATTGGATCATCTGCAAAAAGGGACAATGAAATTTGACAAGATACGCTACCTGGTACTTGATGAGGCGGATGAGATGCTGAATATGGGCTTCATTGAGCAAGTGGAAGCCATCATCGATTTCCTTCCGAAACAAAGACAAACGCTGCTGTTCTCCGCGACCATGCCGAGTGAAGTGGTGCGTTTGGCAAGCTTCTACATGAAAAACGACCGCGTATCGGTGAAAATGGAAAGCGATGAGGCATCCAAGCCGAAGATTCTGCAATCCTTCATCCGTGTCCAAGAATCGGGCAAAGCCAAGCAACTATTGGATCTGCTGACCGTTGAGAATCCGGACAGTTGCATCATCTTTTGCAATACGCAGGAAGCCGTAAACGGACTGTACACATTCTTAAGTAAAGCCGGTTTGCCGATTGATAAGATGCATGGCGGGATGGTGCAGGATGACCGCACTGCCGTTATGGAAGATTTCCGCAAAGGCAGGCTGCGTTATTTGGTGGCTACGGATGTGGCTGCGCGCGGGATTGATGTCGATAACGTGACCCATGTCGTCAATTACGATGTTCCCGAGGAGAAAGAAAGTTTCATCCACCGTACCGGCAGAACCGGCCGCGCCGGCAAAACGGGGGTAGCCTTGACCTTGGTTACGCCTAGTGAGGAAAGAAGCTGGCAGGGAGTGAAAGACTTCGCGCAGCAGGAAATCACCGAAATTGATCCGCCGAGCGCCCGCTTCGTGCAGCATCATAAAGCGGCTTTCGAAAAGAAACTGCAGGAACGGCCTGTCATCAAACGCGCGCGCAACCGGGAATTGAACAAGGACATCACCAAAGTCTATTTCAACGGCGGCAAGAAGAAAAAACTGCGCGCCATTGATTTCGTAGGTACGCTGACCAACATTCCCGGTATCGATGCGGATGACATCGGCATCATCACAATCCAGGAAAACGTGACCTACATCGAAATCCTGAACGGAAAAGGGCCGCATGTGATTTCTGAGATGCAGAACCGCACCGTCAAAGGCAAAGCGTTGAAAGTGCATAAAGCAAAGAAATAGATGCAGCAAAATTGAACGATTGAATGCGAAACGACCCGCATGTCTCCGTTAAATAAGGAGCTTGTCGGGTCGTTTTCATGCGCTTGCCTCAAGATTTTGGGTGGAATTCCTGACCGACAGAGGCTATACTAAGAATCAGAAAGTGGTGAACCAATTGAAACCAGTCGCAACGTATGAAGAAATAGAACAGCAACGCGGAGACAAATCGATTTTGTATGTGGATGTCAGGAGCCCTTCCGAATATGCGAAGTCGACTATACCAGGCGCCGTAAATGTACCGGTCCTGAATGATGAGGACCGGAAAGTGGTCGGGACGCTTTATGTTGCCGGCCGAATCGACGAAGCGAAAAGTCACGGCATCCAAGTCATTTCCCCAAGATTGCCGGAGATGTTCAGCCTCTTCCAGGAATACACGAAGGCCTACGACCAAGTCGTCATCTTCTGCAGCAGGGGAGGATTCCGCAGCAATTCGATTTTTTCCTTGCTTAAATCTTTGGGGATGAATGTCCACCGGATGGAAGGCGGCTACAAAAACTACCGCAGCACGATCAATAATCTGATTCCCGTATTGTTCGAAAAGATCCAGTTTGTGACCCTCTATGGCAACACTGGGACCGGGAAAACAGCCATCCTGGAGCAACTGAAGAAACGTGGAGCCAATGTGCTTGATTTGGAGGCCTGCGCCAACAACAGAGGGTCCGTCTTCGGAGGCGTCGGTCTGAAGAAGAAACAGCCGCACAACCAAAAAATGTTCGAAAGTCTGTTGGTCGAGAGCGCAACCGGCTGGAAGGAACCGCTGGTCGTCTTTACTGAAGGCGAAAGCAAGCGGATCGGACAGGCCGTATTGCCGCCTGCGTTGATTGATGCGATGCAAAAAGGCATAAACCTGAACATCGAGGCTTCATTGGATTACCGGATCGGACAGATCAAAAAGGATTATCTCCACAGCAATGAAACAGAGCTTCTCGCGGCCCTGGACCGCTTGAAATCTTATCTGAATGAGGCGCGTGTCGAGGGCTACAAGGAACAAGTGCGCCAGCACGATTTCGAAGCTGTCATCGCAGATCTATTGGTGAAATACTATGATCCCCGCTACAACTTCAACAAAAAGGAATTTTCCGCCGTTTTCCGCAACGAAGACGCCGCAGCAACGGCCGAAGCCATTATGGAATGGATGAAGCAGAGGAACGATTGACTAGAGAGAAAATAAAACAGAGCAGCTGCCCTTGATGATTGGGGTGGCTGCTCTATTTTATTTTTTACAAGAAGATACTCGCTATATTAAGCCGCTCTTGCTGTGGCTGTCCGATTGTTCCCGGTTATCGGACAACTTTTGATTGTTACCCTTCTTCTGCCAAGCTCCTCAACGCTTTGGCTGCGTAGTCGATTTCCTCCACCGTGTTGAAGCTGGAGAAGCTGAAGCGGACCATACCGTTTTTTTCAGTTCCAAAAGCTTGATGGATGAGCGGTGCGCAATGGGCTCCGGGACGCACGGCGATGGAGTAGTCCATGAAAAGTGCATCGCTGAGGTCGCCGGAGGACCAGCCCTCCAGATTCAGCGAAACGACCGGCGCGCGCTCCATGTTTTCAGCGAAGCTACCATAGAGAGTGATTCCCGGGATATTCTTGATCTGGTCATGGAAGCGGAAAGTCAGTTCCTGCAGGTGGCTAGTGATCGCTGCCAGCCCTTTCTGGCTGATGTAATCCAAACCGGCGGAAAGGCCCGCCAAGCCATGGACATTCTGGGTGCCGGCCTCGAAAAGGGTCGGCATCTCTGTCGGGTATTGCTTATCGAAAGAATGGAAGCCGCTGCCGCCGGTGAACACCGGCACGAATTCCAAGGGCCTGTCGCCGAGGCAGATGCCCCCCGTTCCTTGCGGGCCGTAGAGTCCTTTGTGTCCGGTGAAGCAGAGAACGTCGATGTGCAGTTTCACCATGTCAATATCGAGGACGCCTGCGCTCTGGGAAGCATCGACGATGAACAGCAGATCGTGCTCCCGGCAGAAGCTGCCGATCCGTTCCAGATCCGCCACGTTGCCGGTAACATTCGAGGCATGGTTGACCACGACTGCACGCGTATCGGGTCGCAACAGGCGTTCGAAATCAGAATAAAGGAGCGTCCCAAACTCATCAACTCCGACAAAAGATAGGGCAGTGCCCTGTTCTTCCAGTTGGTAAAGCGGACGCAGGACGGCGTTGTGCTCTGTCACTGTCGTGATGACATGGTCCGCTGGCGTCAGCAAGCCCTTCAGGACCAGGTTCAGCGATGCGGTGGCGTTTGCCGTGAAAGCGACGTTTGCCGCATCCGGCACACCGAACAGGGCTGCCGTTTTCTGGCGCAGCCTTTCCGTCAACCGCAAAGCGTTAAGAGAAGCGGTATGGCTGCCGCGTGCCGGGTTGCCCAGCTGAGCGTCGGCGATGGCATGATAGACAGCTTCAGCCACCGCGGCCGGTTTCTTCAGCGTGGTTGCACTGTTGTCGAAATAATAAAGTTCAGTCATGCCATTCCTCCACAGTTTTTATCCGGTTCTCAAAACGCACTTCGTAGCAGCCATCGTTGGAAATGGCCTGCTCCGACAACAACAAGCGGACAGCGTTCAGTTCGTCGAGATGCGTCTGCAGCACCAATCCGCATCCGGCCGAAATCTGTTCCGGCATGGGAATCAGCCGGCATTCCCGATCGGCATCCAGGATAATAGCTTCAGCGGCTGCCGCGGCCTGAGACGTCGGAAACGCGACGATGCCGTAATGTTTGCGGTCGATCATGGCGATACGGTCTTGGCGGTGCGCAGGATCTCAACGATGCGGTACATGTTCGTGAAAGTACCCACAGCCAATTTGTCCTTCACGCCGTAAAATTCTCCGCAAATGCCGCACGTCAGCACCTCGACGCCGTCTTCCTCCAGCGCTTTGAGGTCGTCCAACACGGCTGAACCTTCCGTCGTCAGCAACGCGCCGGCATTGTAGCAGAGCACTTTGTCAGGCAGAACGTCCTGCTCCGTCAGGGAAAAGAGGAAGCTTTTCATCAACGTACGGCCCAATTCTTCGCTGCCGTTGCCGATGAAGTCGCTGTTCAATACGACGACATAACTTGCTCCGGATGGTGCGACTGTGTCGGTGGCTTGCTCCGGAAGCGCGGTGTGTTCGGCGGCGTGTGCTTCGTTACCGGCATTCGGATCCGAAAGCTGGACTTCATAAAGGGAATCGTTGATTTTTTCGACTTGGACTGAAAGCTTCAGTTGCTCCGCCATCTTGGCAAGGTTCTGCGTCGCAATCTCATTGTCCACGCTGATGAGTATGGCCTCCCCGTTGCTCTCCTTCAAAGCCCGTTTGGTCAGAATGACCGGCATCGGACAAGCTTGTCCGACTGCATCTATTTTTTTCATGCTCGTTTCCTCCTGGTTAAGTCATATTTTTTCATGCTTTTCTCAATGGACGACCGTGATCTTCTTGGCGTCCTTTTCGGTCACTTCGCCGATGATGGCGCAGGGCAAGCCCAATGCTTCAATTTCGGCAAGCAGAGCGGCCGCTTCTTCGACAGGGACGCTCACCAGCAAGCCGCCGGATGTCTGCGGATCGAAAAGGATTTCCTCCAAGGCATAGTCATCGATCTGGAAGTCCACATCGTCTTCCAAGTGATTCCGGTTACGCTGCCCGCCGGCTGTGATCAGGAATTCCTTGGCTCCCTGATAGGCTCCGCTCAGGCAAGGCAAGCTATCGGCGTAGACCGTCGCTGAACAGCGGTCGCTGACCATCTCCGACAGATGCCCCAACAGGCCGAAACCGGTGATATCCGTACAGCTGTGGACGGTGTACTTTTTCAGGACTTCCGCCGCATAACGGTTCAGCGTCGTCATCGAGACGACTGCCTGATCGAAGGCGTCCTGGCCCATTTCGCCAGCGCTGTAGGCCGTCGTGATGATGCCGGTCCCCAATGGCTTCGTCAGCAGCAGGACATCGCCCGGCAGACAAGTATCATTCCGGTAGATCCGATCGGGATGGACTCTTCCCAATACTGATAGACCGTATTTGGGCTGGGGATCGTGGATCGAATGTCCGCCGACCAGCACGCCGCCTGCCTCCTGGACTTTCCTGAAGCCGCCCGCCAATATTTTCCCGAGTGTATCGGTACTTTTTGTTTCGGGCCAGCAGACGATGTTCATAGCCGTCAGCACTTCGCCGCCCATCGCAAAGACATCGCTCAAGGCATTGGCAGCAGCGATTTCCCCGAAAAGCGAGGCATCCGCGACCATTGCGGGAAAGAAGTCCAACGTCTGGATCATGGCCGTCTCGGCGTCTATCCGGAACACTGCCGCATCATCGGACGAGTCGAAACCGACCAAAAAATTCGGGTTTTCCTGTTTCGGAAACTGGCTGAGAAGATTGCCCAGCACGCCGGGGCCGATTTTCGCATTGCACCCCCCGCAGATAAATAGTTCATTTGATAATTCCTGTTCCATATTTCTCACTCCTGTAGGTCATGACGTGTTCACCTTACAATTATATACCACACGTCAAAACATAAGGCGGATAATCTGCATATTTTATAAGTAGAGGTTTCACTCATGGGAGCGCCGTACTATTTTTTGTGCGAAAAAAGAGGCCGCAGATGTGATATGATGAAGAAGTCATTTCTGACGGTTTGCCATTGCTTCCTTGAGTGAAGGCAAGCCCGTTCAGAAATATTCGGTTAATAAGAAAAGATAAACAATTAAGGATGGATGCAAGTGGTGGATAAAGAATTACTGTATGGAACTCTGAAAAAATATTTCGGCTACGACAGCTTCAGGGAGGGCCAAGAGGAACTGATCACGAACACCCTGCAGGGGAAAGACGTGCTCGGGATCATGCCGACGAGCGGAGGGAAGTCGCTCTGCTATCAATTGCCGGCGTTGCTGCTGGACGGCATGACGATCGTCGTTTCCCCGCTCGTATCCTTGATGAAGGATCAGGTGGACAGCCTGCGGGAAATGGGGATTGCCGCGGCATACCTGAACAGCACGCTTTCAAGAGAAGAGTTTCTGCAATTGATGGACGACATGCGCTCCGGACAGCTCAAGCTGCTCTACATCGCGCCGGAACGGATAGACAATGAGTCATTCATGAATGCTCTGCGCTTTGTGAATGTGCCGTTACTGGTGGTCGATGAGGCCCACTGTATCTCACAGTGGGGCAGCGATTTCCGGCCTTCCTACCAAGGTGTGGCCAGACTGTACGATGTTTTTGGCAGACGTCCAAGGGTTGCAGCCTTCACCGCAACTGCCACCGAACCGGTCCAGGACGATATTATGATCCAACTGCGCCTGCAACAGCCGTTCCGCTTGGTGACGGGATTTGACCGCAGCAATTTGGCCTTCAGCGTGGAAAAGCCCGCCGATAAGTTCAAGTTTCTCGTGAAGGACCTCAACCCGAAGGAAGCGAGCATCATCTATTGCTCGACCAGAAAAAATGTGGAATCGGTCCAGAAAAAATTGGAACAAAAAGGCTTTGCTGTGACGCTGTACCATGCCGGGCTGCCGGAACACGAGCGCCAGCGGAACCAGGATGATTTCCTGTTCGACCGCAAACCGATCATGGTCGCAACGAATGCTTTCGGGATGGGGATCGACAAAAGCAATGTGCGGACCGTTTACCACTACAACATGCCCAAAAACATCGAAAGCTATTACCAAGAAGCCGGAAGGGCGGGGCGTGACGGCGAGGAAGCGCGTGTCATCCTGCTGTTTTCGACGCAGGACATCATCATCAATCAGTTGCTGAACAGCAAGACGAACGACAGCGAAGCGACCAATAAATTGAACAAGATGATCAATTACTGTTACACGAACCAATGCCTGCGCCGGTACATCCTGGAATATTTCGGCGAAACGACAGCTGAGCTGAATTGCCAACACTGCTCCAACTGCCTACACCGCACGGAGCAGATAGACATCACCGAAGAAGCCCAAAAAATCCTGTCCTGCGTTGTGCGGGTGCGCGGACGTTACGGCGTCCAGAAAATCATCGGCATCCTGACGGGCAGCAAACAGAAGGGCATCACCGATTTCGGGCTGGATAAGCTGAAGACGTACGGCCTCATGAGCGCCTATAATGATGGGGAAATCCGCGAAATGATCGGGGTATTGATCGCTGATGAATACCTGCAGGTGACGGGCGATCAGTATCCTTTGATCCAAGTCACTCCAAAAGCGCTGGAAGTACTGAAGGAAGGGAAAAAAATCGGGATGTCCTATGCGGTCGAGACCGGCAGGGGCACCGCCAAACAGAGCGGAGGCGGCTTGTACGATACCGAGCTGTTCGACCGACTGCGCAGTGTCCGTACGGAAATGGCGAATGAGCATGGGATCCCTTCCTATATCGTCTTTTCGGACAGCACGCTGCATGAGATGGCCCGCAACTTTCCGACCGACGATCACGCCTTCCTTCGCCTGTCGGGAGTCGGCGAAACGAAGTTGGAGCGCTACGGCGAAGTGTTCATGGGCGTCATTTCCGATTATCTGAAGGAGTTTCCTGATGCCCAAGCGGTTCTGCAGCAAAAACAATTGGAGCAGAAAGAGCTGGCAGGCAATCCGGAAACCGCAGAAAAGCGCCCAAAACCGGCACAGAAAAATTACGCCGGTACCACCTTTGAGGAGACTTATCGCCTGTACCAGGAATGCAAGACGGTCGAAGAGATCATCGCCATCCGAGGCCTTGCACGGATGACCATCGAAAACCATTTTCGGCATTTGGCTGAGTTGTCGGCATACGAAATGCGTTTGAAGGATTTCGTCACGGATGAGCAGGCGAAGGCCATCGCCAGAGCAATCGAGGAATCCGACGATCAGCACCTGAAACCGCTCAAGGAAAAGCTGGGGGACGATTACAGCTACTTCCAGATCGGGATGGTGTTGGCTTTCCGGAAAAGAGAACAGTAGAATGACTTAGAACAAGTTCAAGGTCGCTTCATTTTGAAGCGATCCTGAACTTTTTGCAGTTATCCGTGTCTTTTGTCCGCTTGTGTTTTTTTAACGGGGCTTTGTTTGGTATAATGGAGGAAAGAGAGCGGCTACAAACGGCCGCTCCATTTCCTGTCGCTTACGGTCCTGCCGGGAGGGATTATTATGAGAAGGAACATTTTGTTTATTCTGTTGGGGTTGTTCATTTTTGCCGGATTAGCCCCTGTCCGCATCGCGGCTCAAGCATATTCGTTGGAGAACGGTACAGCTGTCGAAAAAAGTTTGCTGGAACTTTACCAGCTGGCCTACATAAATCTGGATGACACGCTTGCCGAAACCGGCAAGGATCATATCACACAACAAACAAGAAGTGTGGCTGCCCTTTCGGGGGCGCAGAAAATCCCGCTATTCTCGGCAACAGCCAGCAACGCTGAATTAGTTTATACGACTTACTTACAGGACAGCGGTTGGCAGCCCGAAGTGCAGGAAGGCGCAATCAGCGGTGGGGCGGCTTTGCCGCTCGAAGCTGTCCGGGTGCGCTTGACCCATTTGGCTGAAGCAGGCAGCGTTTCATATCGGACTTATCGTCAGGACAGCGGTTGGTCGGGCTATGCCAAAAATGGCGAGGCAGCCGGAGTGACTGGTGCAGGTGAAGCGATCGAAGCCGTTCAATTCAAGCTGACGGGTGCTTTGGCGGCTCAATACGATCTTTATTACCGAGTGCAAACGGGCCGTTTCGGGTGGCTCGATTGGGCCGGAAACGGTGAAACAGCCGGAACGGAGGGTTTCCGCTATCCGGTCGAAGGGGTTGAAATCGTTCTGATGAACAAGGAACAGGCTTTTTCAGGTAAACGTGAGCAGAGCTTCATCAAACGCGTCGAACCGGTCTTGTCCTACAGCAGCTATCTGACGGATTCGGGCTGGCAGGAGCCAGTCCTCAATCCGGAGCAAAGCGGATCTCCGGATTCCTCGCAATCTCTCGAAGGCCTGCAAGCAAAATTGGACTCCCAGCCCTATCCAGGATCGATTTCCTACCGCGCTGCCACAAGTGAAAACGGCTGGTTTGAATGGACGCAGGATGGTTTGGAAGCCGGACTGCCCGGAACAGGCCAACGTATCGAGCGGATCGAAATGCAGCTGACGGATGAACTGGCTGCGTATTATGATATCTATTACCAAGTCCATGTACCGGGATTAGGTTGGCTGGATTGGGCCAAGAACGGGGAGACGGCAGGAACACAAGGCTACGACTATGACGTCAGCGCCGTCCAGATGCAAGTGGTCCAAAAAGACGCTGCAGCACCAGGGGAGACGGCAGTCGCTTTCATGAAATACGTACCGAAACCACCGCCTGTTCCGGTTGTACCATCTGTCCCGACCTATCCGACGGGACCCGATTGGACTGTCCAGGATGGTATCTTCCGGACGAACGCCGGTACCAACTATTATGTTGGTTCCAGCTACATCATCATCAGCATCGCCTACCAGCGCGTCTGGGCCTACATCGGCAGCCAGCGGATTGTCGATGCTCCGGTCATAACCGGAAGGCCTTCGATGCCGACGCCAAGAGGGCTGTTCGCAATCCAACCGTATAAGGAATCACCTAGCGTGCTGGTTGGTGAAGATTACGAATCACCTGTCCAATATTGGATCCCATTTTTGGGGAATGCTTACGGCTTGCATGACGCCTCTTGGCAAACCCAAGGCTTCGGCGGCGACCTCTATCTTTATTTAGGATCGCACGGCTGCGTCAATACCCCGTACTATGCGGTCCAAACGCTCTACAATACCTATTCCGTCGGCACGCCGGTCGTGGTATATTAACCACCAGACGCGGAAAAGCATGGAAAAAATAATGAACAAGCAGGTGAAGGTGTGACGAAGAAAAAGATATTGATGATCGGAACGGGCGGTACGATTGCCTCCAAAATAACGCCGAACGGACTTGATCCTCAACTGACATCAGAAGAGATATTGGCTTTTATTCCCGGTATCTCAGCAATATGCGAGGTCGATACGCTGCAGATCTGCAATATCGACAGCACCAACATCGCGCCTGACATCTGGGTGCTGATGACCGACACCATCAGGGAAAAGTATGAACAATACGACGGGTTTGTCGTTACCCATGGAACCGATACAATGGCCTATACAGCTGCCGCGCTGTCCTACATGATCCAGGATTCCCCAAAACCGATCATCATTACCGGTGCCCAAAAACCGATCAACGTGGAAATCACCGATTCGAAGACGAATCTCTTCGACAGTTTCCTGTACGCAGCGTCCGATTCCGCCAGCGGTGTCCAAATCGTCTTCAACGGGAAGGTCATCCTCGGAACACGGGCAAGGAAGACGCATTCCAAAAGCTTCCAGGCTTTTTCCAGCATCAATTATCCTTATTTGGCGATCATCCAGGATGGACGCGTGATTTCCTACATCACAAAGGACAAAGCACCAGCACCCCGTTTTTATGACATTCTGGATGCGAAGGTCGCGTTGTTCAAGCTGACGCCGGGAGTGGATTCGGAGATTCTTTCGTACATGCTTGAGCGGAACGATGCCATCATCATCGAAAGTTATGGGGTGGGCGGCATTCCTTCAGCACCGGAATACGGATATTTCGAGGTCATCAACCACTGGATCAGAAAAGGCAAGACGGTGGTCATGACGACACAAGTCCCGAATGAGGGCAGCGACATGGAAATATACAAAGTCGGCCACGAACTGAAATCGCGGGTCAATATTTTGGAAGCCTACGACATGATCACCGAAGCGGTCGTATGCAAGCTGATGTGGATCTTGGGACAGACGCAAGATCCGGCCCGGATCAAGGAACTGTTCTATACGACGATCAGCAACGATATCCTGTATTAAAAGAGCGGAAAAGCCATCCACTGCGAGGGCTTTTCCGCTCTTTTCTGTATTTTAGGCGTTATTTTTTTTGGGAAGGTCCGAACGCAGTTGCCCCGAATAACCTACCTCCTTAAGCAATCTAAAACCCATAGCTTCCGGTCGGAGTATCCAGAAAGAGCGGCAGGACGGGAGGCTGGAAACTGAACAGCACAAAAGCAAGCGCGAGAATAAGCCAGAGCGCGACTGCCATTCCGATCCGAATGCGGTGAGGTTCGACATATCGATAGGTCCGGGAAGCAAGCAGTTGACCGCTGATGATGCCGAAAATGAACAGCAGCCCGTCAGTGAAAAGGGATTCGATACCGAAAGCACCTTTGAGCGTGTAGAATCCAGTGACGATGAACAGCGGGCAGAACAGCATGGACACGATCCCCGCCAGCAACCAGCGGGATGAAGAAAGCCGGTATCTCTTTCCGAAAAAAAGGAAAATGAAGAAAAACCATAGGAAAGTGGTCCAGTAACTCATTTTCAGGTGTTCCCAGACACTCTCATTCACGGGGACGAAAGGGGCCGCCCAGTTGGTTTTCCCAAGCCATGCGAATGCGAAGTGGGTGAGGCCGCCGAACATCAGTATGAACGGGATGCCGGCAACAAAGGAACGGTTGACGAATGTATCGGATCGGAAAACTCTCTTTTCGGTCATCGCAAGGACCTCTTTCTCTCGGATCAGTAATCGGCAGATGGCAGGTGGATGAAGCATCCTTCGTGATCATTTTACCACGCGTTGGCCCTGACTTCATCTAACTCAGCTGCATGCCAAAAACACCCCGCAGCATGGCTGTTCCTGATTGGAACTGCCATGCTGTGGGGTGTTCACATGTTTGTAAAGCGTTCCATGCATCCAAAAATGATGGCTAGCTTCACGGGTTAGCCCTTCGGAAAAAAGAATAAGGAACCTCTTGTCTCTGCGAGCCAAGACATACTGTTTGACTTGTCATGGTTCTTGCCATCTTTGATGGCTTAGAAACATGATACAACTGACCGGTACGGTCACGTTGATTCCTTTGTTTCGGAAGTCTCTCAGCAATTGCGCTCTGCGATGCTCATTTGCATGG
>ERZ1023696.22-NODE-22-length-35849-cov-10.099519_pt1 | contig 35849 bp, 27 predicted proteins | sample MGYA00520859_ERZ1023696 | MGnify/ENA primary metagenome ERZ1023696 (study PRJEB33180, sample SAMEA4046002) | wastewater metagenome | place: Denmark | collected 2016-03-13 | study: EMG produced TPA metagenomics assembly of the PRJEB13832 data set (Local surveillance...
GCAAGGTCCGCCTGCAGATCACCGATCCCGAAGGCCATGTGTTCGAAGAACTCGTGCCCAAGGAAAAGAACATCCTGGTGCACGAAGGCCAGGTGGTGAACAAGGGCGAATCGATTGTGGACGGCCCGGCCGACCCGCAGGACATCCTGCGTTTGCTGGGTATCGAAGAGCTGTCTCGCTACATCGTCGATGAAGTGCAGGACGTGTACCGCTTGCAGGGCGTGAAGATCAACGACAAGCACATCGAGGTGATCGTTCGCCAGATGCTGCGCCGCGTCGTGGTCGAGAACGTTGGTGAGTCGAACTACATCGGTGGTGAACAGGTCGAGCGCTCCGAGATCCTCAACACCAACGATGCACTGCAGGCAGCGGGCAAGATCCCCGCTACCTACAGCAATCTGCTTTTGGGTATCACGAAGGCATCGCTGTCTACCGACTCGTTCATCTCGGCCGCTTCCTTCCAGGAAACGACCCGCGTGCTCACCGAGGCCGCCATCATGGGCAAGCGCGACGAGCTGCGTGGCCTGAAGGAAAACGTGATCGTGGGTCGCCTGATTCCGGCAGGCACGGGCATGGCCTATCACCAGGCCCGCAAGGCCAAGGACGCCATGGACGACGCCGAGCGCCGCGCCATTGCCGAAGCGGAAGCCGCTGAAATGGAGGCCTCTGCCGAAGCCTCCGTGACGGAAGGTGCTGCTCCTGACGCGGCTGCCGACTAAGCCCCCGGGCCGTCACTGATGCGCTCCCGCCCTGTCGCCCGACAGGCCGGGAGCGTTTTTTCTGGAATCCTCAAGGACCGGGCCGCATGGCGCATGCGGTGTCGGTGTTAGCGCATGTGGTCATCGCCGCTCATCTGGATCGTCATTGCCATCGCTCTTTTCTGGGCCGTAGGCGCCTACAACCGCCTGGTGCGGTTGCGCTCCGCCGTGGTTCAGGCATTCGGAAGTCTGGATGCCCACCTGGTTCGATGGCTGGCCATGCTGGGCGAATTTGACGCTGCGCAAGTTACCGCCGGTACCCTGGATCGCCATGCGCGCAGCCTTCTGCAAGGTGCGACCACGCAATTGACGGCTTGCCTGGCGGTGGCGCGGGCTCGCCCGTTAAAGGCGGATGCGGTGGCGGCACTGTCGGCCGCGTGTGCTGTCGTCGACACGGTGTGGCCGACACTCCTGCCGGACGCAGATGCGGATGACAACCACCGCAGGATGGCGCCCTGGCGCGCGCGGTGGGACGAGTTGCGCACCCATAACGAACAGGCCGCACGGATCTTCAATGATGCGGTGACCCACTACAACGCCGGGATCGCACAGTTTCCTGCGATGCTGCTGGCCTGGATTTTTGGTTTCACCCCAGCGCGTGTGCTGTCCATCGCACGAGAAGGCAATTCATGACACGAGCCGGTTCACATCAACAGCCTCGCCATGGGGCCCCTGCGGGAGCACCCGGTATCCGCGCTTCTTCACATGCAGAGTTGGGAGCAGACCCCCGCCCAGCGGTGGGGATTGCGCTTTGGCAGCAACTAGCGGGTGTCGCGTCGGCGCTGCAGGCCATCCGGGCCGGGCAATCGGGCACGGCGGCATTGGCCGCCGTGGATTCGGGCTTGCGGCCCGGAGTGCAGGCGCTGCTGTTTCAGGTGTTGCGCTCACTGGGGCGTGCAGAGGCGCTTCGGCGCAAGCTGGTGTCCCGTGCACCGCCACCCGCCGCCGATGCCCTGTTGTGCGCAGCGCTGGCGCTGTCGTGGCAACCCGAAGTGGCGCCATACGAGCCCTTCACCCTGGTCAACCAGGCGGTAGAGGCTGCCAAACGCAGCGTTGCCACGCGCGCCCAGGCGTCGTTCGTCAATGCGTGCCTGCGCCGTTTTCTGCGAGAGCGCGATGCCTTGGTTGCTGCAACGGATGCCGACCCCGTGGCGCGCTGGAACCACCCGCTGTGGTGGGTAAAAAAGTTGCAAAAGGACCACCCGACGCACTGGGAACAAATCCTGCAGGCCAACAATGCCCATGCACCCATGATTTTGCGTGTTAATGCATCAAAAGGCACTGTAGCCCAATACCAGCAAGCGCTAGCTGCTATGAATGTTGATTCATCTTCGGTGGGTGAGCACGGCTTGATCCTGCAGCAGCCCCTGCCGGTGACCGAGCTGCCGGGATTCGCCCAGGGGATGGTTTCGGTGCAGGATGCTGCGGCGCAACTGGCCGCGCCACTGTTGCTGCAGGGGCTGGATCTCACGCAGCCCTTGCGGGTGCTGGATGCCTGCGCCGCACCAGGAGGCAAGACGGCACACCTGCTGGAATACGCGGGCCCGTCCAGCGCCATGCAGGTGACCGCACTGGAGGTGGACTCGGTGCGCAGCGCCCGCATTCATGAAACCCTGCATCGAATCGGTCTGCACGCGCAAGTGCTAGTGGCTGATGCAGCGCGGCCGCAAGACTGGTGGCAGCAGCACTGTGCAGGTGTGCCGTTTGATGCGATCTTGCTGGATGCACCCTGCACCGCCTCGGGCATCGTTCGCCGCCACCCCGATGTGCGCTGGTTGCGCCGCGAAACCGACATTGCGCAGCTGGCGGTCCAGCAGGCGCGCCTGCTTAGGGCATTGTGGCCGTTGGTGCGGCCGGGCGGGCGGCTGCTGTATTGCACCTGTTCGGTGTTCCGCGCAGAAGGCGATGCGCAGGTACAAACGTTTCTTGCGCACCACACCGATGCCCGGTTGTTGCCCTCGCCGGGGCATTTACTCCCAGGCAATGACACCAATCACCGAGCTGTCCCGGACAATGCAGCGGGTGAGCACGACGGATTTTTTTACGCACTGTTGCAAAAAGCCCCTGGGTGAGCGCCGCATGGCTCGCTGGGTCTTGTTGTGGGCGATGGCGTGGCTGTGGTTGCTGGCCTGGCCAGTGAATGTGCAGGCGCAGTCTCCGGCGAACGAGGTGGTGGACCTCGGCCTGGAGCAGGCCGATGATGGCCTGTACCTGAATGCGGCCTTGCAGCTTGCACTGCCCGCGCTGGCCGAAGATGCGCTGTACAAGGGCATTCCCGTGTTTTTTGTGGCGGAAGCCCAGGTGCTGCGTGAGCGCTGGTACTGGTCAGACCGCCAAGTGGCCGCAGCCACGCGCCATATACGGTTGAGCTACCAGCCCCTGACACGGCGCTGGCGTCTGAGCACATCGCCCGTTCCGTTTTCCAACACCGGGCTGGGCGTGGTGCTGGGGCAGAACTTTGACGACTTGCGCGATGCATTGTCTTCCATGCAGCGCATTTCGCGCTGGAAGATTGCGGATGGAGAAGCAATCGATGCCGATGTTGTGCATACGGTGAATTTCCGGTTCCGGCTGGACCTGTCGCAGTTGCCCCGTCCTTTGCAGATAGGCGCAGTGGGCAGCGCGGGCTGGAGTCTCATGGTCACCCGCAACCAGCGGCTGGTGCCCGAGGTGGCGCGGTGATCAGGCAGCCACCCCGCCTACCTGTCGGCGAGCCAGGATCGGCCCAGGCCCTGGCCCGGCAATCGCGTGCGGTGCGCTGGACCGTGGGCGTGGGGGCCGCCATCATGTCGGCCATCGGAATGGTGCTGCTTTTCATGCTCACCCTGGCCACCAACAACCGGGCACTTTACGAGCGCAACTATGCGTGGCTGCTCGGGGTCAATGTGCTGGTGGCCGTGTTGCTGCTGGCGGTGCTGCTGTGGGTGGGCGTGCGCCTGGTTGTGCGGCTGCGGCGTGGGCGCTTTGGCAGCCGTCTCCTGGTCAAGCTGGCCGCCATTTTTGCGCTGGTTGGCCTGCTGCCCGGGCTGCTGATCTATGTGGTGTCGTACCAGTTTGTCACGCGGTCCATCGAGAGCTGGTTTGATGTCAAGGTGGAGGGTGCGCTGGTGGCCGGTGTGAATCTGGCGCGGGTGTCCCTTGATTCCATGGCCGAAGACATGGCCACCCAGGCGCGGACCGCCAGTGTGCAGCTGGCCCAGGTGCCCGACGCCGCCGCCGGACTGGTGCTGGAGCGCATCCGCGAGCAGCTTTCCGCCAGCGATGTGATCTTGTGGAATGCGGCAGGCAACGCCGTTGCCAGTGCCGGCCAGTCGCGCTTCAGCCTGAGCCCGGAGCGCCCGGGCACGGCCCAGTTGCGCATGGTGCGCCAGCAACGCACCCTGACCCAGATCGAAGGCCTGGACGACCTCACCGACACGGTCGCTACGCAGAATGCCCGGGTGAAGGTTTTTGCGCTGGTCGCCAGCCCCCGGGTTGGGCTGCTGCTGGAGCCCCGGTTTTTGCAGGTCACGATGCCATTGCCCCCGGCCCTGGTGGCAAACGCGCTCGCGGTGCAAGAGGCCAACCGTGAATACCAGGAGCGCGCCCTGGCCCGCGAGGGTTTGCGCCGCATGTATGTGGGCACATTGACGCTGGGCCTGTTTCTGGCGGTGTTTGGCGCGGTGTTGCTGGCGGTGTTGCTGGGCAACCAGCTGGTGCGGCCGCTGTTGGTGCTCGCCGAAGGTGTGCGGGAGGTGGCCGCTGGCAACCTCAGCCCCAAGGCCGCATTGCAGGGCAAGGATGAGCTCGACGGATTGACCCGATCCTTTGCCACCATGACGCAGCAGATTGCAGACGCGCGGGGTGCGGTGGAGCAGAGCATGGGGGCGGTGGATGCCGCGCGCGCCAAGCTGCAGACCATTCTGGACAACCTCACCGCAGGCGTGATGGTGCTGGATCCGCAGAGCCTCATCCTGTCCTTCAACCCGGGCGCCACGCGCATTTTGCGTGTGCCCATGGCGGCCTATGCGGGCCAGCCACTGGCGGCGGTGCCGGGTCTGGCCGATTTTGCGGCCGCGGTGCAGAAGCAGTTTGACGAGTTTCTGGGGGATCGCCACCACCACGGGCTGGACCATTGGCAACAGCCCTTTGAGCTGCATGGCTCACCCAGCGGGGCCGGGCACCATGCGACAAGCCTCGTGGTGCGGGGCGCAGAGCTCCCGGATGCGACGCGCCTGTTGGTTTTTGACGACATTTCTGAAATTGTTTCAGCCCAGCGGGCCCAGGCCTGGGGAGAGGTGGCGCGGCGCCTGGCCCATGAAATCAAGAACCCCCTCACGCCTGTGCAACTGTCCGCCGAGCGCCTTGAAATGAAGCTCACGGGCAAGCTGCCTGCCCCCGAGCAGGCCATCCTCACCAAGTCGGTCAAAACCATCGTCGAGCAGGTGGACGCGATGAAGCGGCTCGTCAACGAGTTTCGTGACTACGCACGCTTGCCCGCTGCCGAACTGCAGGCGCTGGACCTGAACACGCTGGTGACAGATGTGCTGTATCTGTATGGCGCGGAAAACGCCACCGTGCCCGTGGAATCCGAGCTGGACGCGCGGTGCCCGCCAATTGCAGGCGACGCCCAGCAACTGCGCCAGGTCGTGCACAACCTGCTGCAAAACGCCCAGGACGCCACCGAACAGGCGCGTGGGGAGGGGCCCGCATTGCCGCCCGTGCGCATCACGACACGCTGGAGCGAATCGACGCGCCGCGTCCGCCTCACCGTGAGTGACAGTGGGCCGGGCTTTCCCGCGCACATCCTCCAGCGCGCGTTTGAACCGTATGTCACCACCAAACCCCGCGGTACCGGATTGGGTCTGGCCGTAGTGAAAAAGATCGCCGATGAGCATGGTGCGCGCATCGAGTTGTCGAATCGGCTTGACGACGGCGTGGTGCGGGGGGCGCAAGTGTCGTTATCATTCGCCACTTACCCATCGGTGGCGTCATAACAACACCCACTGCAGCATCCAAGGCGTTTCATACACATGGCAAACATTCTGGTGGTTGATGACGAACTCGGCATTCGTGACCTCTTGTCGGAAATTCTGAACGACGAGGGCCACAGTGTCGACCTCGCGGAGAACGCGACGCAGGCGCGCGCGGCGCGTGCCGCCGGGATGTATGACCTGGTGTTGCTGGACATCTGGATGCCAGACACAGACGGCGTATCGCTGCTCAAGGAATGGGCCTCAGCCGGCGTGCTCACCATGCCCGTCATCATGATGAGCGGCCACGCCACGATAGACACCGCCGTCGAAGCCACCCGGATTGGCGCATTCTCGTTTCTTGAAAAACCCATCACCCTGCAAAAACTGCTCAAGGCTGTGGAACAGGGACTGGCACGTACTGCCGTGCAACAAGCCCCCGTGGTCGCCCACCAGCCCACCGCTGCAGGGCCTGTGGATGGCGGCTTCGTGCCCGCACCGATCATCACCACCGCCATGGTGGGCGAGGTCGGCCCTCACGCGCACCAAGGGTTCGATCTGGATCGCCCCTTGCGTGAAGCCCGCGACGGCTTTGAAAAAGCCTACTTTGAATTCCATCTCGCGCGTGAAGGCGGCTCGATGACCCGCGTTGCAGAAAAAACCGGGCTGGAGCGCACCCACCTGTACCGCAAGCTGCGCCAACTGGGCGTGGACCTTGGCCGCGGAAAACGCAATTAATCTTGGGGTTGCTGTTTTTATCGCGTCAATTTCTGGTTTATAATTTGAGGCTTAGGCCCGGTAGCTCAGTCGGTAGAGCAGAGGATTGAAAATCCTTGTGTCGGTGGTTCGATTCCGCCCCAGGCCACCAAACCTAAAAGCCCTTGATTTGTAAAAGTCAGGGGCTTTTTCCATTGGCTTTTCCTCACTGCAGGCCTTGGGGTGCGGCTCATTTCCGCGCCTTTCTGCATCGCCCTGGCCCCTGGGCGGCAATGTCACCCGTTGGCACAAGTCCGCATCTTTTGGAGCCGCGCCTGGTTTCGGGCATTTCTCTCCATATTTTTCACGATGGCATTTTTGACGGACACAACCCTGGGCATTGACTTTGGCACTTCCAACTCGGCGGTGGCGGTGCGCCAGGGGAATTCACCTGCGCGCATGTTGCGCTTGGAGGGCGAGAACAACACCTTGCCGACAGCGCTGTTCTTCAATGCCGAAGACCATCGCACGCACTACGGGCGCGATGCCGTTGCGCAGTATCTGTCGGGCACCGAAGGGCGCCTGATGCGCTCGCTCAAAAGCCTGCTGGGCAGTTCGCTGCTGCAAGACAAGACGGCGGTGCACAACGCGCTGGTGAGCTACCAGGACATCATCAGCCTGTTCTTGCGCATGTTGGCCCAAACGGCGCGCGAAACGCTGGGCGGTATGCCGGGCCGGGTGCTGCTGGGGCGCCCCGTGCATTTTGTGGATGGCGATACCGTGCGCGACCAGCAGGCCGAAGATGCCTTGCGGCAGGCGGCGCGGGATGCTGGGTTTGTAAACATTTCGTTCCAGCTGGAGCCCATTGCCGCAGCGCTGGATTACGAACAGCGCATTGAGCGCGAATCGCTGGTGCTGGTGGTGGACATTGGCGGCGGCACCTCTGATTTCACCGTGGTGCGCCTGGGGCCCGAGCGCAGGGCCCGCACCGACCGCGCCAGCGACATTCTGGCCACCACTGGCGTGCATGTCGGGGGCACCGATTTTGACCGGCGCCTTAGTCTGGCGCTGCTCATGCCATTGCTGGGCTTGGGGCACACCGGGCCTTCTGGCCGCGAGGTGCCCAGCCGCGTATTTTTTGACCTTGCGACCTGGCACCTGATTCAGTGGCTGTATGCGCCGCGCGCGCTGCGCGATGCACAGGCCCTGCGGCCCGATTATGCGCAGCCGGTGCTGCACGACCGCCTGATGGCGGTGCTCAATCAGCGCCTGGGGCACCGCCTTGCCAACACGGTGGAGCAGGCCAAGATCGCGGCTTCCGTGGATGCGGTGGATACCCCGATGGTGCTGGACTGGGTCGAGCCGGGGCTGGGGGCGCTCATCACTTCTGAAGGCCTGGCCCGCCACCTTGCCGCGCCTTTGCAGCAGGTGGTGGCCTGCGCCACCGAATGCGTGCAACTGGCCGGGCTGGTGCCTCAGGATTTGCAGGCCATCTACCTCACTGGTGGATCATCGGCACTGCGCCCGCTGCGTGACGCGCTGCGTATGGCGTTCCCTGATACCCCGCAGGTGGAGGGCGATCTGTTTGGGGGAGTCGCGGCGGGGCTGGCGGTGGCAGCGCCCTGACCACAGGCGGTTTTGCAGACCCATCAGGGGGATGCAGGGTGGTTGAACGCTATTAATACAATAGCTGTGCGCGCTTATCTATAAAGGGCTAGGGGGCAATTTGATGTAAAAACAGGCGCAGGCTACGCATTCCCGGCTTCCGGGGCGCTGCGCTTCCATTCCAGTGCGGTGTCATACAGGCTGTTGCGCGATGCGCCCGTCACTTCGGCAGCCAGGCGCACGGCCGTCTTCAGGGGCAGCTCCTGCAGCAACAGGCGCAGCACGCGCAGGCTGTCGCCTTCGTCTGCGGCAGGAGCCGTGGGGTGCAGCAGCACCACAAATTCACCGCGGGACCGCTGGGGTGAGCCTTGCAGCCAGGCCGTCAACTCGCGGGCTGGGTGGGTGGCGATTTCTTCGAATTGCTTGGTGAGTTCGCGTGCCAGCGTCACTGGGCGATCGCCCAGCACCGCCAGCGCCTGGGCCAGCTCGTCAATGCGGTGGGGGGCCTCCAGCAGCACAACGCAGCGGGGCTCGCTGGCGAGTTGCTGCACGGCAGTGGCCCGCTCAGCGTTCTTCACCGGCAAAAAACCCGCAAATAGAAAGCCACTGCTTTGCGTGCTGTGCGCCACGGCGCCCGCCACGCTCAGGGCCGTGGTGATGCTGCTGGCACCGGGCAGCGGCAGGGCGCGCAGGCCAGCCGAGTGCACTGCAGCCACCAGGCGCGCGCCGGGGTCGCTGACCCCGGGCGTGCCCGCATCACTGACATAGGCCACGCGCAGGCCCTGCTGCAGCCGCTGCACCACTGCCAGCGCGGCTTCGGCCTCGTTGTGCTGGTGCACAGCCAGCAGTTGTGCGCTGGTTTTGTCGATGCCATAGGCGCGCAGCAGCGCCTGGGTGTGGCGCGTGTCCTCGCAGGCAATGGCGTCGGCCAGCTGCAGCACATGCAGCGCGCGCAGGGTGATGTCGGCCAGGTTGCCGATGGGCGTGGCCACGATATACAGCGCACCCTGCGGATAATGCTGTGCAGCCGCCGCATCGCGTGCGGCGTTCAAGGCAGATGCGAAAGATGCGCTCAATGAATTTCCTTGGAAAAAAGCCAGCCCATACCCGCCCGCCTGCGCCTGACGCCGCAGGTAGCAGCACCACGCGGCAGCGGGGCAATGCGGCCGAAGACCAGGCGTTGGCCTTTTTGCAGGCTGCGGGCCTGAAGTTGCTGGAGCGCAATTATCGGACGCCCGGGCGCGGTGGGGGCGAGATTGATCTGGTGATGCGCGATCGTGACGGCACGCTGGTGTTTGTTGAGGTGCGCAGCCGTGCCAGCAATGCCTTCGGAGGTGCGGGTGCCAGCATTGGCGCCATCAAGCAGCGGCGCATCGTGTTTGCGGCGCGCCATTACCTGCTGCGTATGTCGGTGCCGCCGCCGTGCCGCTTCGACGTGGTGCTGGTGCAGGATTCGGTGCAATGGCTCAAGGCTGCCTTCGACGCCCAATAAGCGCAGCGCCCAAAAGGCCTGCACACCACGCTGGTGACTACGGTTTGCTACAAAACCTATAACAACCCGCGGGTATCATCGGGCCTCCATGCTAGAGCAACGCATTCAACAGCACTTTATCGACAGCGCCGACCTGAAATACCAGGCCGCGCAAGCCCTCAGCGCGCCCATCGCTGCAGCCGTGCAGGCCATTCTGGCCTGCGTGACCAGTGGCGGCAAAGTGCTGGCCTGCGGCAACGGGCCTTCGGCCGCCGAGGCGCAGCAGTTTGCAGCCTTCTGTGTTGCGGGGTTTGAGCGCGACCGGCCTGAACTGGCTGCAGTGGCCCTGACTTCTGACAGCACCCTGCTCACGCTGGCCGGGGGCGGCAGCGACGGGGCCCAGCAGTTTGCCCGCCAGGTGCGCGCACTCGGCCAGGCGGGAGATGTGTTGCTGGCACTGTCCGTCACGGGCAATGATGCCAACGTGATCGCTGCCACCGAGGCCGCCCACGAGCGCGACATGACGGTGGTGATCCTCAGCGGTCGCACCGGCGGCAAGCTGGCCGCACTGGTGCGCGAGACCGATGTGCTGATCAGCGTGCCGCACGACCGCGCCGCGCGGGTGCGCGAGGTCCATGCGCTGGTGTTGCACTGCCTGTGCGATGGCGTGGATGCCCAGTTACTTGGAGAACAGGAAATACCGCAATGAAGCTGACCATGAACCGTACCGCCTGCACCCTGCTGGCTGCCGCTGCGCTTGCCGCAGGCCTGTCTGCTTGCGCCCCTCTGGTTGTTGGAGGAGCGGTGATGGGCGGCATGATGGCCACGGACCGCCGCACCACCGGCACCCAGGTGGAAGACGAAGGGATCGAATTGCGCGCGGTCAACCGCATCCGGGAAACGCTGGGTGATCGTGCCCATGTCAACGTCACCAGCTTCAACCGCCAGGTCTTGCTGACCGGCGAGGTGCCCACGGCGCAGGACCGTGCCACCGTCGACCAGATCGTGGCGGGGGTGAACAATGTGCGCTCGGTGGTGAACGATCTGGCCGTGATGCCCAGCACCTCACTGGGCCAGCGTTCGAATGATGTCCTGATCACCGGCAAGGTGCGGGCGAGTTTCGTGGATGCCAAGGACGTTTTTGCCAGCGCCTACAAGGTGGTGACCGAACGCAACGTGGTCTACCTGATGGGACTGGTAACCCCCCGCGAGGCCACGCGGGCCACCGAAATCGCGCGCGGCGTGGGGGGCGTGAGCAAGGTGGTGCGGGTGTTCGAGATGATCACCGAAGACGACCTGCGCCGCGCCAGCACGCAGCCGCCCCCGACCGTGACCACTGACAGCCCATCGTCGCAGGGCAACTGATGCCTGTTTGACGGCCGGGTTCTGAATCGCAGTCCGGCGATTACGGCGCGGCTTTGCGCAGCTTTCTGGCCGATCGCAGACTTGCAGGGGGCTGCAAGGCGCCTGTGCCGCCCGCATCCGGCGTCAGGTCAGGCGCTTGATCAGGCTGGACGTGTCCCAGCGGTTGCCGCCCATCTTCTGCACATCGGCATAAAACTGGTCCACCAGTGCGGTCACCGGCACGCGCGAGCCGTTGCGCCGGGCTTCGTCCAGCACCAGGCTCAGGTCCTTGCGCATCCAGTCCACGGCAAAGCCGAAGTCGAACTTGCCGTCCACCATGGTCTTGCCGCGGTTGTCCAGCTGCCAGCTCTGCGCTGCGCCCTTGCCGATCACGTCCAGCACCTGCTTCATGTCCAGCCCGGCATTCTGGCCAAAGGCCACTGCTTCAGACAGGCCTTGCACAAGACCCGCGATGCAGATCTGATTGACCATCTTGGCCAGCTGGCCCGAGCCACTGGCACCCAGCAGCGTGAACGCCCGCGAGAATGCCATCGCCACCGGCTGGGCTGCGTCAAACGCGGCCTGGTCTCCGCCACACATCACCGTCAGTTGGCCGTTTTGCGCCCCCGCCTGGCCCCCGGAGACCGGGGCATCGACAAAGTGCAATCCCAAGGTGCGCGCGGCGGCATACAGCTCCCGCGCCACTTCGGCCGAGGCCGTGGTGTGGTCCACAAAGATCGCGCCCGGCTGCATGCCGGCAAATGCGCCGTCAGCGCCCAGCGTCACCGAACGCAGGTCGTCGTCGTTGCCAACGCAACAGAACACGATGTCCGCACCCACTGCGGCCTCGCGCGGCGTTGTGGCATGTTTTGGGGCTTTGGTGCTTGCGTACTCTGCGCACCACGCTATTGATTTTGTAGTGGTGCGGTTGTACGCCGTGACCTCATGGCCCGCCAGCGCGAGGTGGCCGGCCATGGGGTAGCCCATCACGCCCAAGCCCAAAAAGGCCACCTTGCGCGAAGGGGTTGCGTCGTAGTTGCGGGGGTTGGTGCTTGGCATCGCGATGAATGAAAAGTGGGTTGGAAAAAAAGAAAACCCGCCCAAGGGGGCGGGCTTCAAGCGGTGATGAAAAGCAGATAAATGCGGGTGGCAGACCGAGGCTAGACAATCGCGAAATGTTCGGTGCCCGAAGCCAGGTCGGGCGATTTGGCACGCTGGCTGTTGAGCTTGATCTGCAGGCGCAGGTCGTTGAGCGAGTCGGCGTTGCGCAGCGCATCTTCGTAGCTGATCACGTTGGCCTCGTAGGCATCAAACAGTGCCTGGTCGAAGGTCTGCATGCCCAGATTGCGGCTCTTTTTCATGACCTCCTTGATCTCGGCGACTTCGCCCTTGAAGATCAGGTCGGCAATCAGAGGGGTGTTGAGCATGATTTCCACCGCCGCAGCCCGGCCCTTGCCGTCCTGCTTGGGGATGAGCCGCTGTGACACCATGGCGCGCAGATTCAGCGAAAGGTCCATCAGCAACTGGGCGCGGCGCTCTTCGGGGAAGAAGTTGATGATCCGGTCCAGCGCCTGGTTGGCGCTGTTGGCGTGCAGTGTGGCCAGGCACAGATGGCCGGTTTCGGCAAACGCCACGGCGTGTTCCATGGTTTCGCGGTCGCGGATTTCGCCCATCAGGATCACGTCGGGTGCCTGGCGCAGCGTGTTCTTGAGCGCCGCTTCCCAGCTGTCAGTGTCCAGGCCTACCTCGCGCTGCGTCACCACGCAGTTCTTGTGCGGATGCACAAATTCCACCGGATCTTCCACGGTGATGATGTGGCCGAACGAGTTCTCGTTGCGCCAGTCGACCATGGCGGCGAGCGTGGTCGACTTGCCCGAACCCGTAGCACCCACCAGGATGCACAGGCCGCGCTTGGTCATGGTCACTTCCTTGAGGACCTGAGGCACACCCAGACCGTCAATGGTCGGCAGCGTGAGCGGAATGGTCCGCAGCACCATGCCGACCTTGCCCTGCTGAATGAAAGCGTTCACGCGAAAGCGGCCAATACCGGCGGGCGAGATGGCGAAGTTGCATTCCTTGGTGCGCTCGAAGTCGGCCACCTGCTTGTCGCTCATGACGGCGCGCGCCAGCGTGAGGGTGTGGGTGCCGGTCAGTGGCTGGGGCGACACCTTGGTGACCTTTCCATCGACCTTGATGGCCGGTGGAAATTCTGCCGTGATGAACAAGTCGCTGCCATTGCGGCTCACCATCAGTTTGAGCAAGTCGTTGATGAATTTACTGGCCTGATCGCGTTCCATCAGAGATCCTTCCGGGGGGGCTTTGTCTGCAGGACAGGGGTCATTTCTGGTTGTCGCTCAGCCGGGCGCTCACCACCCGCAGGCGCAGCGACAGCTTGCGCGCCAGCAATGCAATCAGGCTGGCGGCCAATTGCGGGTCCTTGGTCATCATGTCGTCCATGGCCTCGGCGCTCAGCACGGCGATTTCGCAGTCGGTAAGGGTGGTGCAGGCTGAAAAACGGATGCCGCTGTCCAGCAGCGACATCTCGCCCAGGATGTCACCTGGCCGTGTCTCGGCCAGGCGCAATTGCTCGCCCCAGGGCTGAACACGGTCCACCGCGATGGTGCCGGTGAGCAACACCACCATGAAGTTGCCGTATTCATCTTGCCGGATGACGTCGCGGTTGGCAGGGATGGCTGCAAATTCAAAGAAGCGCTCCATGCGCTCCACCGCGTCCTTGTCGAGGTGGACCATGTACTTGTCTTTGGCCCACAACGCCTGCAGCAGCTTGCCGCCTCGACTGATGGGCAGGCGCTTGGCACCCACTTCCACGGCGCGGGCCTCCCACGGTACGAGCATGGATGCGTCAACACCCTGGCCAGCAAACGCTGTGGAGAACAGCACGGAGTCGGTGTGGTCCTCCGTAGGCTTGCCTGCACGGGTGTTGCGGCGCAGAAGGCTGAGAATGCCTTTCATTGATTTCTCCAATGCGCGGCAAGCGCCGTCGCTGTGTCAGAAGGGTGGTGTTGGCCGCAGCGTGCGATCAACCCGGGAAGTTCTCGGGGATCTTGGCCTTGCTGCGGGCCTCGGCGGGGCTGATGATGTTGCGCCGCACCAGATCGGTCAGGTTCTGGTCGAGCGTCTGCATGCCCACGCTGTTACTGGTCTGGATGGTGGAGTACATCTGCGCCACCTTGGCCTCGCGGATCAGGTTGCGGATGGCGCTGGTGCCCAGCATGATCTCGTGCGCGGCTACGCGGCCCGAGCCGTCTTTCAGCTTGCACAGCGTCTGCGAGATGACGGCCTGCAGCGACTCCGACAGCATGGCACGCACCATTTCCTTTTCTTCGGCCGGGAACACGTCGATGATCCGGTCGATGGTCTTGGCGGCGCTGGACGTGTGCAGCGTGCCAAAGACCAAGTGACCCGTTTCTGCGGCCGTCATGGCCAGGCGAATGGTCTCCAGGTCGCGCATTTCACCCACCAGAATGGCGTCCGGGTCTTCGCGCAGCGCCGATTTGAGCGCGGCCGCGAACGACAGCGTCATGGGCCCCACTTCGCGCTGGTTAATCAGGCACTTTTTGGACTCGTGCACGAACTCGATCGGATCTTCCACCGTGAGGATGTGGCCGTACTCGGTTTCGTTGAGATAGTTGACCATGGCCGCCAGCGTGGTGGATTTGCCCGAGCCCGTGGGGCCGGTCACCAGCACCAAGCCGCGCGGCTTCAGTGCCAGGTCGCCAAAGATCTTGGGCGCGTTGAGCTGCTCCAGCGTGAGGATTTTGCTCGGAATGGTCCGGAACACCGCCGCCGCGCCGCGGTTCTGGTTGAACGCGTTGACGCGAAAGCGTGCAAGGCCTTCGATTTCAAACGAAAAGTCGACCTCCAGAAACTCTTCATACGTCTTGCGCTGTGAGTCGCTCATGATGTCGTACACCATGGCGTGCACGGTCTTGTGGTCGAGCGCGTCCACATTGATGCGCCGCACGTCCCCGTGGACCCGGATCATGGGCGGCAAACCCGAGGACAAATGCAGGTCGGAAGCTTTGTTCTTGACGCTGAATGCAAGCAGTTGGGTAATGTCCACGGGTTCCCTCTATCGTTTGATACGCTTATTGTTCATTATGACCACGATTGCCAACAACCTCCAACAGGTTCTGGGGCGCATTGCGCACGCCTGTGCAGCGGCGGGCCGGGATCCCGCCAGTGTTTCGCTGCTGGCCGTTTCCAAAACTTTTGGTGCCGAGGCGGTGCTGCAGGCAGCCGCTGCCGGCCAGCGTGCGTTTGGTGAAAATTACATCCAGGAGGGGGTAGAAAAGATCGCCGCGGTGGGGGGCGGATTCGTTCCCGCGCTGCAGTGGCACTGCATTGGCCCCATCCAGAGCAACAAGACGCGCCTGGTGGCCGAGCACTTTGACTGGGCGCACACCGTAGACCGGCTCAAGACCGCCGAGCGCCTGGCGGCCCAGCGGCCCGATCACCTGCCGCCCTTGCAGGTGTGTATTCAGGTGAATATGGATGGCGGCCCCACCAAGTCCGGTGTGGCACCGGCAGACACGCTGGAGTTGGTGCGCGCTGTTGCAAAACTGCCACGTTTGCGGGTGCGTGGATTGATGAGCATTCCAGACCACGCGCCTGATTTCGAAACGCAACTGGCACTGCACCAAGGCGCCAAAAGGCTTTTTGACCAGATAGCCGCCCTGGGAGAGCCCGGGCTCGAACACTTCGACACCCTGTCCATGGGCATGACCGCGGATCTGGAGGCCGCCATCCAGGCGGGCAGCACCCTGGTGCGTGTGGGTACGGGCATCTTTGGCGGGCGAACCTATCCGGCGGCCTGATCCACTCGTGCAAGCGTTGCGCAACAGCCTGCCGCTGTGGCGTGCTGCGGGCATTCCAGCGCCGCAACCAGGTGGGTCTGGCAAGCCGCCCGTGCTAAGCTGATTCGCTCAGTTTATGGCTTGCCGCCCGAGGGCGGATTGCAGCCATCACACCCCGTCACTGGAGATCTTTTCATGCCCGGATTGCTGCCCGATATCGACCCCGATGGCCTGCTCGAATTCTCGGTGGTCTACACCGACCGTGCGCTCAACCACATGTCCAAGCGCTTCACCGGCGTCATGCAGGACATCCTGGCCACGCTCAAGGAGGTGTACCACGCCCATACCGCCGTGCTGGTGCCCGGCAGCGGCACGTTCGGCATGGAGGCCGTGGCGCGCCAGTTTGCCAACCAGCAAAAAGTGCTGATCGTGCGCAACGGCTGGTTCAGCTACCGCTGGAGCCAGATTTTTGATGCCGACAAAGGCCTGGGCGGCGGGGCCGTGGTGTGCAAGGCGCGCCAGCAGGGCAGCGGCCCGCAGGCACCCTGGGCGCCGTGCCCCGCCGAGGAAGTGGCCGCTACCATCCGCGCCGAAAAACCCAAGGTGGTGTTTGCGCCCCACGTCGAGACGGCCAGCGGCATCATCCTTTCCGACGACTACCTGCGCACGCTGACGGCTGCCGCGCACGAAGTGGGTGCGCTCTTCGTGCTCGATTGCGTGGCCTCGGGCGCCATGTGGGTGGACATGCAGGCCACCGGCGTGGACGTGCTGATTTCCGCCCCGCAAAAAGGCTGGAGTGGCTCGCCCTGTTGCGCCATGGTGATGCTGTCCGAGCGCGCGCGCCAGGCGATTGATGGCACTACGAGCAGCAGCTTCTCGTGTGACCTGAAGAAGTGGATGCAGATCGCCGAGGGCTACGAAAAAGGCCAGCACGCCTACCACACCACCATGCCCACCGACGCGCTGGTGCGCCTGCGCGACGTGATGCAGGAAACCCGCGAATACGGCTTTGCCAAGGTGCGCGAGGAGCAGATCGAACTGGGCGCCAAGGTGCGTGCGCTGCTGGAATCGCGCGGTTTTGCCAGCGTGGCGGCCGAGGGCTTCAAGGCGCCTGGCGTGGTGGTGAGCTACACCACCGACCCCGGCATCCAGAACGCCAGCAAGTTTGCCGCCGTGGGCCTGCAGACGGCCTCGGGCGTGCCGCTGCAGTGCGACGAGGGGCCGGAGTTCAAGAGCTTTCGCATCGGCCTCTTCGGGCTGGAAAAATGGCACAACGTGGAGCGCACGGTGGGCCATCTTTCCAGGGCACTGGACCAGATTGCGGCCGAGTCCTGATGACCCCCAAGGCTGGCCGGGCGGCGCAGTCTGTGCTGCGGCGCGTGCCCCGCATGGTTGATCATGCAGAACGCTAACCAGAGCCCCGCGCACCAGTCCCTGCGCGCCGCCAAGCGGCAGGCCCTGGGCCTGCTGTTGCTGGTGACCGCGGTGTTCATCGGCACCAGCCTGGTCGAACGCGGCTTGCTGCTCGACTGTGTGAAAGCCATGGCCGAGGCCGCCATGGTGGGCGCCCTGGCAGACTGGTTTGCCGTGGTGGCGCTGTTTCGACGCCCGCTGGGGCTGCCAATACCGCACACGGCCGTCATTCCCCGCAACAAAGATCGCATTGGCGTGAACCTGGCCGCCTTTGTGCGCGACCGGTTTCTCGACCCGCCGTCGCTGGTGGCGCTGCTGCGGCGTCACGACCCTGCCTTGCGGCTGGCCCAGTGGCTGGGCGATGCAGGCAACGCTGGTCTGCTGGGCCAGCAGGCGGCGCGGTTGCTCAGTGCCGCCCTGGATACCGTGCAGGATGCGCAGATGGAGCGGTTCATCCGCAAGGCAGCGCGCGCCCTCATCGGGCGGGTGGATTTGTCGGGCACCCTGGCCACGGTGCTGGGGGCGCTCACCCACAACGGGCGCCACCAGGCGCTGCTCGATGATGCGCTGGGCCGGCTGATCGTGGTGCTGCAGGAGGAAGACACGCGCCACCTGATTGCCACCACCATCGTGCAATGGCTCAAGAAAGAGCACCCGCTCAAGGAAAAAATGCTGCCCACCGACTGGCTGGGCGACAAGGGTTCGGCCATGATCGCCAATGCCCTGGAAGCCCTGCTGGCCGACGTGGCGCAGAACCCGCAGCACCAGTTGCGCGAACAGTTCGACGCGGCCGTGCAGCGGATGGTGCTGCGGCTGCAGACCGACCCGGACTGGGCACGCAAGGGCGAGGAGATTCGGCGCTATCTGCAGACCAATGCCACCCTGGGCCGCTATGTGCAGGACTTGTGGCAAGGGATGCGCGCAGCATTGCAGAGCGACCTGGCCGACGAGCACTCGGCCGTGGCGCGCAACGTGCACGCCATGGGCGCATGGCTGGGCCGCTCGCTGGCGGGCGATGCAGCGCTGCGCCAGTCGCTCAACCAGCGGCTGGAAAGTTGGGTGCAAGGGCTAGCGCCCGACGTGGCCCAGTTTGCTGCGCAACACATACAGGACACGGTGCAGCGCTGGGATGCGCAGGAGCTGTCAGAGCTTATTGAGCTGAACATCGGCAAGGACCTGCAGTACATCCGGATCAATGGGACGGTGGTGGGCGGGTTGATTGGCTTGGTGTTGTTCGGGGTGTCGCACGCGGGGGAGATTTGGCGGGCGGTGATGTCCGGGTGAGTTTGCGGTAGGTTGTTGTGCTTGTGCTTGTGCTTGTGCTGAGGGCGGGGGCCGGGTCTCGCCCCGGCGGGCGAGGTACTTGTTCTTTGCTTCGCCAAAGAAAAGTACCCAAAAGAAAGGCGACCCTGCAGTCTGCGACCCCTACGGGGCAAACCTGCGGCGGGGCGTTTGCGGGGTGCGCCGCATAACTCACTTCGCTGCTGCGCAGCTGCGTTCGGACAAACGCGGCGAGTCAGATCACGAAGCATGCGCGCGAAGGCGCCCATGCCACCCCGCAAACGCCCCGCCGCAGGCGCAGCCAGAAGGGGGTGGGCAGCCGAACAGCCCGACAGCCAAACAGCCACACGGGCCATTGCTGCGCTCGGCCCAGTCTGCGCAGCGCGTGGCGCTTGCGCCCGGGCGGTGTGGGCCGAGCGAAGCGACGGCCCGTATGGATGTCCGCTTGCGGGTTCCCTTCAGGATGCGCCGAGGAGCGCAGGTTTTGGCGGATGAGGGCTCGCGTCTGTTTGAGTGACGCGAAGCGGCGCGAGTTTAGCGAGACCCCGACAAAACTGAGCACCGCAGGTTGCCCGCAGCGAAGCGAAGGGACGCAGCCTGCAGGGTCGCTTTTTCTTGGCTTACTTTCTTTTGGCGAGGCAAAAGAAAGTGAGTCGCCCGCCGGGGCGAGACCCGGCCCCCGCACTCGGCAAAGGCACACTACAAGCTATAAAAACAATAGCTACTAGCGCTTTATGTATAAGCGCCAGCAGCCAAATAGGCTCAAATTGTCAGCCCGCACCGCCCTCAAAACCGCGGCAACTCCGGGTGCTTGATCTGCCCGCCCCGCACCAGCATCTTCCCGTACTCCGCACACCGGTTCAGCGTGGGGATCACCTTGCCGGGGTTGAGCAGGCCAGCCGGGTCGAAAGCGTATTTCAGGCCAAACATCTGCGCGTTTTCTTCGGCGCTGAACTGCACGCACATGCTGTTGAGCTTTTCCACCCCCACGCCGTGCTCGCCCGTCACCGTGCCTCCCATGGCCACGCTGGTTTCCAGGATGTCGGCGCCAAACAGCTCGCAGCGGCGCAGTTGGTCGGCGTCGTTTGCATCAAACAAAATCAGCGGGTGCAGGTTGCCGTCGCCCGCGTGGAACACGTTGGCGCAGCGCAGCTGGTATTTTTTCTCCATCTCCTGGATGGCCAGCAGGATGTCGGCCAGGCGCTTGCGCGGGATGGTCGAGTCCATGCACATGTAGTCGGGGCTGATGCGGCCGCTGGCGGGAAAGGCGTTCTTGCGCCCGCTCCAGAAACGCAGGCGCTCTGCCTCGTCGCGGCTGACCGAGATGGCGGTGGCGCCCGCAGCGCGCAGCACCTCGCTCATGCGGCCGATTTCTTCCTCCACCTCTTCGGGGGTGCCGTCGCTTTCGCACAGCAAGATGGCTTCGGCCGTCAGGTCGTAGCCTGCGTGCACAAAGTCTTCCACGGCGGCCGTCATGGGCTTGTCCATCATCTCCAGCCCGGCGGGGATGATGCCGGCGGCAATGACGGAGGCCACGGCATCGCCCGCTTTGCGCACGTCGTCAAAGCTGGCCATGATGCAGCGCGCCAGCATGGGCTTGGGGATGAGGCGCACGGTGACCTCGGTGGTGACGGCCAGCATGCCCTCGCTGCCGATCACTGCGGCCAGCAGGTCGTAGCCGGGTGCGTCGAGCGCCGCGCTGCCAAATTCGACGGGCTCGCCTTCCACCGTGAAGCCCTTGACCTTGAGCACGTTGTGCACCGTGAGGCCGTATTTGAGGCAGTGCACGCCGCCCGAGTTTTCAGCCACGTTGCCGCCGATGGTGCAGGCGATCTGGCTGCTGGGGTCGGGCGCGTAATACAGGCCATAGGGCGCCGCCGCATCGCTGATGGCCAGGTTGCGCACGCCGCACTGCACTACGGCCGTGCGGCTTTCGGGGTTCAGGTCGAGGATGCGGTTGAAGCGGGCCAGCGACATCGTCACGCCCATGGCGTGCGGCATGGCGCCGCCCGACAGGCCCGTGCCCGCACCGCGCGCCACCACGGGCACCTGGAGCTGGTGGCACACCTTGAGCACGGCCTGCACTTGCGTCTCGGTTTCGGGCAGGCACACCACCAGCGGGCGCTGCCGGTATGCGGTGAGGCCATCGCATTCGTAGGGCGTGGTGTCTTCGCTGTGCCAGAGCAGGGAATGCTGGGGCACCACGCGGGTGAGGGCCTGCACGACTTCAGCCTGGCGCGCAGAGCGCTCGGCGGGCGAAGGGGCGGCAACGGACATGCTGTCGGTGTTCATGGTCGCCACTGTAGGGGATGGGGACGGGCGGGGTGTGAGGTTTTCTGCAGGTGTTTGTGAAAAATACCGAAATGCTCACTAATTGATAGCTTCTAGCGCTTGATGGACAAGCGCTGGGGCTGATTTTTGCCTGAACTTGGTGGAGGAGGGCGCGGCTCGGGCGAGGGCAGCCGAGCAAGGGCCGCCCCGCAGCGAGGGCTGCGTCCCCCTTCCCGGCGCAGCCGAGAGAAGGGGGAAGGCGCCAAAGGCGACTCAGGGGGATGCCTCTACTCAGGGGGATGCCTCTACTACGCCATGGTCTTGCGCAGCCACTCGGCAAACGCGGCGCATTCCCAGCGGTCCATGGTGCCGGTGCGCCAGCACAGGTAGTGCGCGTGCGGGCTGGCGGTGTCGGTGGCAAACAGGCGCACCAGCGTGCCGTTTTCGAGCCAGGGCGCGCCCAGCTTGAGGCGAACCAGCGCCACGCCCATGCCGGCTGCGGCGCCGTCGCACATCAGGCCGATGTCGTTGAACTGCGAGCCCTCGCTGGGCTCGGCCCAATCGAGGCCGGTGGCGGCAAACCAGGTGCGCCAGGGTTCCAGCGGGCTGCGCAACAGGGGCACGCCTTCCAGGTCTTCGGGCCGCTCGAACGGCCCGTGCTCGCGCACGAAGGCGGGCGAGGCCAGGGGCGTGACCACGTCGCGGGCAATCTCGACATGCTCCACGTCGGCATAGTGGCCCGCGCCAAAGCGCACCATCAGGTCGGCGTCTTCGGCCACCACGTCCAGCAGCGGAATGGACACCTGCAAGGCCAGGTCGATCTCGGGGTAGGCCTCGGTGAACTGGCGCAGGCGCGGGATGAGGATGGTGCGCGCAAATGTGGGCGTGACGGCCAGCTTGAGCCGCCGCCGCCCCGGCGCCGCTACCTGGCCCGGAAAGCGCTGCAGCGCGCCCAGCCCTTCGCGCACATGGGCCAGGTAGGCGCTGCCTTCGGTGGTCAGCGAAAAATCGGCGCGGCCGAACAGCCGCACGCCCAGGATCTGCTCCAGCTGCTTGACCCGGTGGCTCACGGCGCTGGGCGTGACACACAGCTCTTCGGCCGTCTGCGTCACGCTGCGCAGGCGGGCCAGGGCTTCAAACGTCAGCAGGCACTGGATGGGCGGAATGCGCCGCGCCGCGCTGCTGAGGAAAGAGGACGGTGCTGCCGTGGCCATTTAGCAAACCCCTGGAATGTGTGCTGCCCGTGGCGCCTGAGACAGGCCCGGCTCAAGCGAAGGCCGCCGCGCAAGGGCCGCCATGCCGCGTAGGCGGCGTTTCACTGGCGTGCACTGGCGGCGTCCCCCTGCCTGCGGCGCGCAGCGCCGCGAGAGCGGGGGGAAGGCGCGAAGCGACTCAGGGGGGTGTTCCATATCTCTAGCGGAAGATCACGGTCTTGTGGCCGTTGAGCAGCACGCGGTGCTCGCTGTGCCACTTCACGGCGCGCGCCAGCACCTGGCTTTCGGTGTCGCGGCCGCGGGCGGTGAGGTCTTCCACGGTGTCGGTGTGGTCGGCGCGGGCCACGTCCTGCTCGATGATCGGGCCCTCGTCGAGGTCGGCGGTGACGTAGTGGGCTGTGGCGCCGATGAGCTTCACGCCACGGTCATGTGCCTGGTAATACGGCTTGGCACCTTTGAAGCTTGGCAAGAAGCTGTGGTGGATATTGATGGCCCGTCCGGCTAGTTTTTGACACAGATCAAGTGAAAGTATCTGCATGTAACGAGCCAGCACCACCAGTTCGGCCCCTTCGGCCTCGATAATCTCGTACTGTTTGGCCTCGGCCTGCGCCTTGGTGGTGCCGGTGAGGGGAATGTGGTGGAACGGCACGTTGTAGCTGGCTGCCAGTTGGTAGAAGTCGCGGTGGTTGCTGATGATGGCGCGGATGTCGATGGGCAGCAGGCCGCTCTTCCAGCGAAACAGCAGATCGTTCAGGCAATGGCCTTCCTTGCTGACCATGAGCACGGTTCTGACGGGCTGGGCCGTGGCATGCAGGCTCCAGCACATCTGGTGGGGCTCTGCAAAGGTGGCCAGGCGGGTCTTCAGGGTGGCGTGGTCGTGCTGGTCGCAGGCAAACTGCACCCGCATGAAAAACAGGCCCGTGGCGTTGTCGTTGTATTGGGCGGCTTCTTCGATGTTGCCGCCATGCTCCAGCAGAAAACCAGAGACGGCGTGCACCAGCCCCAGGCGGTCGGGGCACGAGAGAGTAAGGATGTAAGCGTGGGTCATAGCTGTGCGATTGTCGCAGCAAGGCCCGCAGGTGTCGGAATAAGGAACTTCATGTACATCCCGTGTTTCGTCGCGAAACTCACCCCCTGGTGGGGAGTGGCGCTGTACCTCGCCTTTGGCGTTGCATGGGTGTTCGCGGGCGATGCGCTGTTGGCCCAATGGGCTGGCACGCCCGAGCAGATTGCGCATTTTCAGACCTGGAAGGGCTGGGCGTATGTGCTCTTCACCAGTGCCCTGGCCGGCTGGCTGCTGGCGCGCATGCGCAAGGTGGAGCGGCAACGCTCGGCGGTGGCGCGCGAGCTGGCGCAGATAGTGCACCACGCGCCGGTGGGCATGGCGCGCGTGGCACTGGATGGGCACATTCTGTGGGCCAATGGCTGCCTGTGCCGAATGCTGGGCATGGAGCTGGCCGAATTGCAGGCCCAGAATATCCGCAAGATCGTTCAGGCTGACGACCCGGAGCAGGCCACGCAGCAGCTGGCACGCCTGCTGTCGGGCGAGATTGACCACTACCTGGGGCCGCGGCACTACACCCGGCCGTCTGACGGGCATGTGGTGCATATGCTCAACACCGTGACCTACGTGCCCGAGGAGGGCGACGAACCGGCCCACCTGGACTGCGTGTTGCAAGAAATGGGCGAGATCCAGGCCGCGCGCACCGCCCTTGAGCGCAGCGAGACACGCCTTCGCCTGGCGGTCGAGGGCAGCGGCAGCGGCATGTGGGACCACGACCTGGTGCGGGACCAGACCGTGTATTCGCCCACCGTGGCGCGCATGCTGCATTACACGGGCGACGATTTCTCCCGTGATTTCCGCATGCGCGAGCGCCTGCATCCCGACGACAGCGAGCGCGTGCGGCTGGCCCTGCAATACGCCCTGACCTCGGGCGAACCGTTCGTCGAGAAGACGCGGCTACGGTGCTTTGACGGCAACTACCGCTGGTTCATGGCACGCGGGGTGCGTCACCTGAGCGATGCGGGGCAGCCTGAGCGTTTTTCGGGCATCTTGACCGACCTGACCCGCGAGCGCCAGATCGATGAGCGCCAGCGGCTGGCCGCCACCGTCATGGAGAACATGAGCGAGGGCGTGATCGTGACCGACACGGACAACCGCATTCTTTCGGTCAATGCCTCGGTCACGCGGTTGCTGGGCTACACCGAGGAAGAACTGCTGGGCAAGACGCCGCGCGTGTTCAAGTCCGAGCGGCACGACCGGGCGTTTTACCAGGCGATGTGGGATTCAGTGAAGCGCACCGGGCGCTGGCAGGGTGAAATCTGGAACCGGCGCAAGAACGGTGAGGTGTTTCCCGAGCACATGTCGCTGAGTGTGGCGCGCGACGCGGCCGGCGCGCCAACGCACTATGTGTGCATGTTCTCCGATATTTCCGGCGAGAAGGCGCAGCACCAGCGCCTGGAGTTTCTGGCCAACAACGATGCGCTCACCGGGCTGTCCAACCGCCTGTGGTTTTGCGAGCAGCTCGAAGACGCGGTGGTGCAGGCGCGCGGTAGCGGCGAACGCATGGCCGTGCTGCAGCTCAACCTGGACCGGTTCAAGGATGTGAACGACAGCTATGGCCATGCCATTGGCGACCTGATGCTCAAGGACATTGCGCGCCGGGTGCAGGCTGCCATGCGGCCGGGCGACCTGCTGGGCCGCATGGCGGGGGACGAACTGGCCGTGGTGGCGCGCAACCTGCGCCATGCCGATGGCGCGGCAGCGCTGGCGCGCCAGCTGATTGCCGCGGTGGCAGAGCCCTGGCATTCGCCCGAAGGGTTTGAGGTGATGGCCGGAGTGAGCGTGGGCATCTGCATGTTCCCGGAACATGCGACCACGGCCCCGACGCTGCTGCAGGGCGCCCACGCCGCAGTCTATGGGGCCAAGGCGCTGGGGCGCGGATCATCGTGTTTTTACACCGAGAACATGACCCAGGCAGCGCGCGAGCGGCTGGCGCTCGAATCGCGCCTGCGCCTGGCGCTGGCGCAAGGGCACATGGTGCTGCATTACCAGCCGCAGATCGACATCGCTTCGGGGCGCATCGTGGGCGCCGAGGCGCTGGTGCGCTGGAACGACCCCCGAAGAAGGCCTGATTGCCCCGGGGCGTTTTATCCCGGTGGCCGAGGTGTCGGGCATCATCGGCCCCCTGGGGGAATGGATCATCGGCGAGGCCTGCCGCCAGGGGCAGCGCTGGCACGACGAAGGCCTGCCCCCGCTGACGATCGCGGTGAACGTGTCGCCGCGGCAGTTTCAGCTGACCGACCTGGTGGGCTGCATCGCATCGGCCCTGAAAGAAACCGGATATTCGGCCGCCCTGCTGGAACTGGAAATCACCGAAAGCGCGCTGGCCGAACGCGAAGACGAGGCGCTGTTGACCATGCGGCAGCTGCGCGACCTGGGTTTGCGGCTGGCGGTGGATGATTTCGGCACCGGCTATTCGTCGCTGGCGCAGCTCAAACGGTTTCCCATCGACGTGCTCAAGATTGACCAGGGGTTTGTTCGCGACATTCCGCAAAGCTCGGACGACATGGCCATCAGCGCGGCCATCATCGCCATGGGCCACAGCATGGACCTGCGGGTGCTGGCCGAGGGGGTTGAGACGGCCGAGCAGCTGGCCTTTCTGCGCGAACGCGGCTGCGACAGCTACCAGGGATACTTTTGCAGCCGCCCCGTGCCGGCCGAGGCGTTTGCCGCACTGGTGCGGGCGCAGCAGGCCGGGTAAATCGCGGTCGGGCGGGGGTGGGCTTGCCTGCGGGGTGCGCCGTTGCGGGCTAGTTCGGCAGGCGCAGCGCCTCGCACGCGTCATGCGGCGGCAAGGGCGGGGTGGCGACGACGATGTCGACTCCTGTTTTTATAGCTGCTTGCGCTTGCTCTGTATGGGCTGAAGCCACTTTTGACCTTATATTTTGCGGCCAGTGGGTTGGAATGCCCCTGTGGCGCAGCACATGCTCGCCACCGGCCACCAGCAGCACGGTCTGGCCGGGGCGCACCGCTTCCTGGGCTGTGAGGGCCATGCTGGCGTCGCGTGCGATCTGCACGCGCGCCATGGCGGGCAGTCGCGCCGCGGGCAGCAGGCCGCAATGGCCGTCCTGAAGGGCGTCAAGCAGTTGCTGGCGGGCGGGGGCGGCAAGGTGGTTGTCCCAGCGGGTTTCCTGCGTGGCCGCGGCCATTGCGCTGCGTGGCAGGTTGCCCCCCAGCACGGGCACCCCGGCGCGCACGGCGGCCATGGTCACGGGGCCGTAGGCGGACCAGGGCCATGCCGCGTCGTTCCATTGCAGGGCCGACTGCACCTGCGCTTCGGTGGCGTCGCGCGCCAGCGCTGCGGTGGAGTGCCCGCGCTCGGCCATCTCCAGCACCACGGCCGCCAACCGCCCGCGCGCCGCCAGCCACTGCACGGTGTCGCGCTGCAGGCGCTGGTGGTCCGGGGCGTCGTGCTGCTCGCCCAGCAGCAGAACGTCGGTGGGCAGTGCGCTTTCAAGCTGCGCGGGCCATTGGTCAGAGGGCACCACGCCGGAGTGGCCGGCGCAGCCAACCAGGGCAAAGGCCACCAGGGCGGCTCCCAGGCGTGCGTTGAATCGGGAATGAATAGGCAACATATGTCCATGCTACGCGCCCTGAAATTGATTCGCATCAAGACAAAGGCCGCGCGCCCTTCCTACACTGCGCCCATGCGCACCAAGTCCCCGCTGACCTTCAAGCTGCTGGCCATGGGCATGGGGTTCCTGCTGGTGGCCATGGCTTCCATCGGGTTGACGCTGTGGGTGGCCTGGCAGCTCGAGGGCGGGGCTGCCGCCGTCAACGAAGCCGGGCGCCTGCGCATGAACATGCTGCGCATGGTGCTGGTGCAGCAGACCGAGTCGCCCGAGGATGTGCAGATGCACGCGCGGCAGTTTGACGCCAGCCTGGAGTTGCTGCGCACGGGCGATCCCTCGCGCCCCCTGTCTGTGCCCTGGGAGGCCGACACGCGGGCCCGCTTTGAGGATATCCGCGCCACCTGGGGAGACTTGCGCAATGAGTGGGCCATTGGCTTGCCGCCAGACCGGGCCCGCTCACTGGCCCAGGCGGACAGCTTTGTGCACAAAGTGGATGGCTTTGTCGAGGCCATCGAAATCCAGATTGCGGGCTGGACCGCCGTGTTGCATCTCTTTCAGCTCGCCATGATGGCGGTGGCCATTGCCGCTGCGGTGACCTTCATGGCGGTGAGCTATCTGCTGGTGCTCAATCCGGTGTCGCAACTGCAGCAGGCGCTGGCGCGTTTGCGCCAGGGAGAGTGGGGGACGAGGCTGCCGGTAGAGACCGATGACGAATTTGGCCAGCTCGCCGCGGGGTTCAACCAGATGGCCCAGGCGCTGCAGGTCTCGCACGAAGGCCTGGAGCAAAAGGTGCGCGAGAAGACCGCCAGCATTGCCGTGCAGAACCAGCGCCTGGCGGCGCTTTACGAGGTCAGCGCGCTGGCCTCCACGGCAACCGGGCTGGAGGCGCTGGCGCAGGGCTTTGTGCAGCAGATCCGCAGGGTGGCGGGTGCCGATGCGGCCGCGGTGCGCTGGTCGGACGAGGCCAATGAACGCTACGTGCTCCTGGCCGGCGACGGCATGCCGCGCATCATGACCGAGCAGGAGCATTGCCTGCACACGGGCGCCTGCATGTGCGGCCAGCCGCAAAGCCATGCACGCACCCGCGTCATTCCGATCATGGCGGCCACCATGATCGCGTTTCCCCACTGCCGCGACGCAGGCTTTCAGACCATGGTGGCTGTGCCGGTGCAGATGCAGCAGCGGTTGCTTGGTGAGGTCAACCTGTTCTTTCGCTCTTCGGTGGAGCTGACAGACGAGGTGCGCGATCTTCTCGAAGCCATGACGCGCCATCTGGCCAGCGCCATGGAGGGTTTGCGCGCCAACGCCCTGGAGCGCGAGGCCGCCGTCTCGGAAGAGCGCAGCCTGCTGGCGCGCGAGCTGCATGACTCGATTGCGCAATCACTGGCTTTCCTGAAGATCCAGACGCAGCTGCTGCGCGATGCTGTGGCCAAGGGCGACATCGTGGCGCGCGACCGCAGCATGGGCGAGCTCGATGTGGGCGTGCGGGAGTGCTATTCGGATGTGCGCGAACTGCTGGTGCACTTTCGCACGCGCACCAGCGAAGAAGACATCGAGGCGGCCCTGCGTGCCACCTTGTCCAAGTTCGAGCACCAGACCGGGATCGCCGCCGCGCTCACCATGGCAGGACATGGCCTGCCGCTGGCACCCGATGTGCAGATCCAGGTTCTGCACATGGTGCAGGAGGCCTTGTCGAACGTGCGCAAGCATTCGGGGGCGACCCGGGTGGAGCTGCGCGTTTATCGGCATCCCCGCTGGCGCTTCGAGGTGCAGGACAATGGCATCGGTTTTGATGTGGGGGCGGTGCCACCCGACTCTGTGCACGTCGGCCTGGGCATCATGCGCGAACGCGCACACCGCATCGGCGCGATGGTGCAGGTCGAGTCGACACCGGGTGCGGGCGTGCGCGTGTGCATCGAGCTTCCCACCATGTCCGCAGTGCAGGAACCCCGAGAAATGCCTGTGCCTGCCATTGCCCATTGAGTCGATTGAGCCCATTGATGCCTATGCCTGCTTTGCCGCCTGTGACGTTGCTTGTCGTGGATGATCACAACCTGTTTCGCCGTGGCCTGGTGGCCTTGCTGGGGCAGGACCCCGGCCTGAAGGTGGTGGGCGAGGCGGGCGATGCCGCGCAGGCGATGCGTCTGGCACCCGCACTGCGCCCGGATGTGATCCTGCTCGACAACCATTTGCCCGGTGTGACGGGGGTGGACGCCATTCGGGGTTTGCGTGAGGTGTCACCATCCTCGCGTGTGCTCATGCTGACCGTGAGCGAAGACGCGCAGGATCTGTCAATGGCGCTGCGCAATGGCGCACAGGGCTATCTGCTCAAGACCATCGACGGGGATTTGCTGGCGCAGGCCATTCGCCGCGCTGCTGCCGGAGAACCCGTGGTCAGCCCCGAGTTGATGGGCAAGCTGGTGGCCGCCTTCCAGTCGCAGGGGGTGCCGGAGGTGGACGCCCTGGAGTCGCCTGTGCCAGGCAAGGTGCATCCGGAGGCGGCCCCCGATACGGCAGATCAGCGCACGCCGCTGTCGCCGCGCGAGGAAGACGTGCTGCGCGAGATTGCCCGGGGCTCCAGCAACAAGGAGATCGCGCGGGCACTGGACATTGCAGAGACCACGGTGAAGATCCATGTGCAGCACATCCTGCGCAAGCTGGGCCTGAGCTCGCGCGTGCAGGCCGCCGTGTACGCCTCGGATCGCCAGCGGTAGGCCGCACCCTCTGTTTTCTACTCCCTCATAGTTCTTTCGAACTATGGTGCTGCAATCCCCTCGTCCTTTTTGCCCTGCTGACACATCCTGAAGAGGGATAGGCAAAACCCTGACTTCGCGGGACAATGCATGCCATACAGGAACAAGAGGGAATGTCCATGGCAAACGCATCGCTTTCGGCGGGCGAAAGTCCGCAACGCACCCGGCAGGCTTGGTCTGTGCTTTTGGTAAGCACCTTGGCCTTCACCGTCTGCTTCATGGTGTGGATGATGTTCGGGGTGATCGGCATCCCGATCAAGAAGATGCTCAACCTGAGCTCCACGCAATTCGGCCTGCTCACGGCCATGCCGGTGCTCACCGGCTCGCTGGTGCGCGTGCCACTGGGCATCTGGACCGACAAATTTGGCGGCCGGATCGTCATGACCGTGCTGATGGCACTCACCGTGCCGGCGATCTGGCTCATGAGCTATGCCACCGAGTATTGGCACTTCCTCACGATTGGCCTGTTTGTCGGGCTGGCGGGTGGTTCGTTCTCGGTGGGCACGCCTTATGTGGCGCGCTGGTTCCCCAAGAACCGGCAGGGCATGGCGATGGGGGTGTACGGCGCGGGCAATTCGGGCGCTGCCGTGAACAAATTCGTGGCGCCGGTTCTATTGGTGGCTTTTGGCTGGGCCATGGTGCCGCAGGTGTACGCGGCCATCATGCTCGGCACCCTGGTGCTGTTCTGGCTGTTCAGCTACAGCGACCCGGCCCATCTGGTGCCCAGCAACGTCAAGTTCACCGACCAGCTCAAGGCGCTCAAGGACCCCAAGGTCATCAAGTACTGCCAGTACTACAGCATTGTGTTTGGTGGTTACGTGGCCCTGTCGCTGTGGATGGTGCAGTACTACGTGGGCGAATATGGCCTGGATATCCGTGTGGCAGCGCTGCTGGCGGCCTGCTTCTCGTTGCCCGGCGGTGTGCTGCGCGCCATTGGCGGCGTGCTCAGTGACAAGTATGGCGCCCACAGCGTCACCTGGTGGGTGATGTGGGTGAGCTGGATCTGCCTGTTCCTGCTGAGCTATCCGCAGACCGATTTCACCATCCTCACGGTCAATGGCCCCACCACGTTTCACATCGGTTTGAACGTCTATGCCTTCACCGCGCTGATGGGTGTGCTGGGCGTGGCTTTTGCCTTCGGCAAGGCCAGTGTCTTCAAGTACATCAGCGATGACTATCCGAAAAACATTGGCGCCATCAGCGGCATCGTGGGCCTGGCGGGTGGTCTTGGTGGCTTCGTGCTGCCCATCATGTTTGGCGCCCTGATGGACTTCACTGGCGTTCGTTCCAGCGCCTTCATGCTGATGTATGGCGTGGTCTGGGTTTCGCTGATCTGGATGTACTTCACCGAAGTGCGCCGCACCGATGTGATGGACCCGGCAAGTGCTTCGGCGCAGCAAGCCGTCCGCTAAATTTTTAAGGTATCACCATGTCTGCCAACCAACACAGCAGCGGCCGCCAGGGGCGTCTGCTCACCATCTGGGCCCCCGAGGACAAATCGTTCTGGGAGCGGGAGGGCGAAGCCGTCGCCAAGCTCAACCTGTGGATCTCGGTGCCCGCGCTGTTCCTGGCCTTTGCCATCTGGCAGGTCTGGAGCGTTGTGGCCGTGAGCCTGCCGGGACTGGGTTTCAAATATTCCACCAACCAGCTGTTCTGGCTTGCCGCTGCGCCTGCTCTCTCGGGCGCCACGCTGCGCATCTTCTACTCGTTCATGGTGCCGCTGGTGGGCGGCCGCCGCTGGACAGCCATCTCCACCGCCTCGCTGCTGATCCCGGCCATCGGCATTGGCTTTGCGGTGCAGGACAACACCACGGCCTACCCCACCATGCTCATCCTGGCGCTGCTGTGCGGCCTGGGTGGCGGCAACTTCAGCTCCAGCATGGCCAACATCAGCTTCTTCTTTCCGAAGGAGCGCAAGGGGTCGGCGCTGGGTGTGAATGCGGGCCTCGGTAACCTGGGCGTGTCGGTGGTGCAGTTCCTGAGCCCTCTGGTCGTCACGGCCGGCATCTTTGGAGTTTTGGGGGGTGAACCCCAGACCATCGTCAAGAACGGCCAGACCGTGCAGGTGTGGACACAGAACGCCGCCTTCATCTGGGTGCCATGGATCGCGCTGGCTTCGCTGGCCGCATGGTTTGGCATGAACGACATTGCCGACGCCAAGGCGTCGTTTGCCACGCAGGCCGCCATTTTCCGGCGCAAGCACAACTGGCTGATGTGCGTGCTGTACCTCGGCACGTTCGGCTCGTTCATTGGCTATGCCGCCGGGTTCCCCTTGTTGATCAAGAGCCAGTTCCCCAGCATCAATCCGCTGGCCTATGCCTGGCTGGGGCCGCTGGTCGGTGCTGTGGTGCGGCCTTTTGGCGGCTGGCTGGCAGACAAGCTGGGTGGCGCGCGCGTCACGCTGTGGAACTTCATCGTCATGGCGCTGGCCGTGGTGGGTGTCACGTTCTTCCTGCCCTCGGCGGGAAATGAAGGTCAGTTTGCAGGCTTCTTTGTGTGCTTCCTGGTGCTGTTCCTGACCACGGGGATCGGCAACGGCTCCACCTTCCGCATGATTCCGGTGATTTTTCTGGCCGAAGCGATGCAGGGCGTGGACCGCAACAATGCCGCCGCCGTTGCCCAGGCCAACAAGGAGGGCAACACCCTGGGTGCCGCCACCCTGGGGTTCACGGCCGCCATGGCCGCCTACGGTGGCTTCTTCATCCCCAAGAGCTACGGCAGCTCCATTGCGCTGACGGGTGGTCCCGAAGCAGCGTTGTGGGCCTTCGTTGCCTTCTATGTCATCTGCATTGTGATCACCTGGTGGTACTACGCCCGCAAGCATGCCGAGATGCCTTGCTGACCGCCCACCGAACCGATAGAAAAAGGAGCCCCCGATGAGCCATTTCCTCGATCGTCTTACGTACTTTTCGCAACCGCGCGAGACCTTTGCGCAGGGCCACGGCCAAACCAACGGTGAAGACCGCACCTGGGAAGACGCCTACCGCGACCGCTGGGCGCACGACAAGATCGTGCGCAGCACCCACGGCGTGAACTGCACGGGTTCGTGCTCGTGGAAGATTTACGTCAAGGGCGGTATCGTCACCTGGGAAACCCAGCAGACCGACTACCCCCGCACCCGCCCCGATCTTCCCAACCACGAACCCCGTGGCTGCGCGCGCGGCGCCAGCTACAGCTGGTACCTGTACAGCGCCAACCGTGTGAAGTACCCCATGGTGCGCGGCCGCCTGCTCAAGCACTGGCGCGCCGCCCTCCTGCTGGCCAAGAGCCCGGTGGATGCCTGGGCGAACATCGTTGAAAACGAATCGGCCAAGCGCGAGTGGCAAAAGCAGCGCGGCCTGGGTGGCTTTGTGCGCAGCACCTGGGATGAGGTCAACCAGATGATCGCGGCGGCCAACGTCTACACGATCAAGAAGCATGGCCCTGACCGCATCATCGGTTTCTCGCCCATTCCGGCGATGAGCATGATCAGCTACGCCGCCGGCAGCCGCTACCTCAGCCTGATCGGTGGCGTCTGCATGAGCTTTTACGACTGGTATTGCGATCTGCCCCCGTCCAGCCCGCAAGTCTGGGGTGAGCAGACCGACGTGCCCGAATCGGCCGACTGGTACAACAGCAGCTTCATCATTGCCTGGGGCTCCAACGTGCCCCAGACACGCACGCCCGATGCGCACTTCTTGACCGAAGTGCGCTACAAGGGCACCAAGGTCGTGTCCATCACGCCCGATTACTCTGAAGTGGCCAAGCTCGGTGATCTGTGGATGCACCCCAAGCAGGGCACCGATGCCGCCGTGGCCATGGCCATGGGCCATGTGATCCTGAAGGAGTTCTACTTCAAGGACGGCGGCAAGGGCCGCAGCACCTACTTTGACGACTACGCACGCCGCTACACCGACCTGCCGCTCTTGGTGGTGCTGAAGGAAAAGACGCTGCCCGATGGTCGCACGGTGATGGTGCCCGACCGCTATGTGCGCGCCAGCGACTTTCCCGGCCAGCTCGACCAGTCCAACAACCCCGACTGGAAGACCGTGGGCTACGACGAACTGGGCCAGGTCACGCTGCCCAATGGCTCCATCGGTTTCCGCTGGGGGGCTGATGGCCGCGCCGACGAGGGCCTGTGGAACCTGGAGAACAAGGAAGCGCGCACCGGTAACACCGTCAAGCTCAAGCTTTCGGTGATCGAAGATGGCGAGCAGGCCTACGACGTGGCTGACGTGGCCTTCCCGTACTTTGGCGGTGTGCAGACGCCTAACTTCACGGCCAACGAGCAAGGTGGCGATGTGATGGTGCGCCGCGTGCCGGTGAGTCACCTGGAACTGGCCGGACACGAAGCCCAGGGCCGCGTGATGGTGGCCACCGTGTTCGACCTGCTGGCCGGCAATTACGGCATCGACCGCGGCCTGCCTGGTGAAGAACCCGGCGGCAGCTACGACGCTGACCGCCCTTACACCCCCGCATGGCAAGAATCCATCACCGGTGTGCCGCGCGAGCAGATCATTGCCGTGGCGCGGCAGTTTGCCGACAACGCCGACAAGACGCATGGCAAGTCCATGGTGATCATCGGTGCTGCCATGAACCACTGGTACCACTGCGACATGAACTACCGCGGCATCATGAACATGCTGATGCTGTGCGGTTGTATTGGCCAAAGCGGCGGCGGCTGGGCGCACTATGTGGGCCAGGAAAAACTGCGCCCCCAGACGGGCTGGACGGCGCTGGCCTTTGCGCTCGACTGGATTCGCCCACCGCGCCAGATGAACAGCACCAGCTTCTTCTATGCCCACACCGACCAGTGGCGCTACGAAAAGCTGGGCATGGAAGAGATCCTCTCGCCCCTGGCGGACAAGAAGTCCTACAGCGGCTCGATGATTGATTACAACGTGCGCGCCGAGCGCATGGGCTGGCTGCCTTCGGCGCCCCAGCTCAAGACCAGCCCGCTGCAGGTGGCCAAGGACGCTGCGGCTAAGGGCATGGACGCCAAGGACTATGTGGTGCAGTCGCTCAAGGACGGCAGCCTGCAAATGAGCTGCGAGGACCCGGACCATCCCGACAACTGGCCGCGCAACATGTTCGTGTGGCGCTCCAACATCCTGGGCTCCTCGGGCAAGGGGCATGAGTATTTCCTCAAGCACCTGCTGGGAACCACGCACGGCGTGCAGGGCAAGGACCTGGGCCGCGACGAAGCCAAGCCCGAAGAAGTGCAGTGGCATGCCAATGCGCCCGAAGGCAAGCTGGACCTGCTGGTCACGCTGGACTTCCGCATGAGCACGACCTGCCTTTACTCCGACATCGTGCTGCCCACGGCCACCTGGTATGAGAAGAACGACCTCAACACCAGCGACATGCACCCCTTCATTCACCCGCTGTCCACCGCGGTGGACCCTGCCTGGCAGGCCAAGAGCGACTGGGAGATCTACAAGGGTTTTGCCAAGGCGGTGAGCGAAGTGAGTGTGGGCCACCTGGGCGTCGAAAAAGACGTGGTGCTCACCCCCATCATGCACGACACGGCCGGCGAAATGGCCCAGCCCTATGGCGTGCGCGACTGGAAGAAGGGCGAGTGCGAGCTCATCCCCGGCAAGACGGCACCGCAGGTCACGGTGGTCGAGCGCGACTACCCCAACCTGTACAAACGCTTCACAGCCCTGGGCCCATTGATGGACAAGGCCGGCAACGGTGGCAAGGGCATTGGCTGGAACACGCAAACCGAAGTCGGCCAGCTTGGCGACCTGAACGGCCGTGTGAAGGAAGAGGGCGTGACGCAGGGCATGCCCCGCATCGTGAGCGATATTGACGCCACCGAAGTGGTGCTGATGCTGGCTCCCGAAACCAACGGCCATGTGGCCTGCAAGGCCTGGGAGGCCCTGGGCAAGCAGACCGGGCGCGACCACGTGCACCTGGCGCTGCACCGCGAGGACGAGAAGATCCGCTTCCGCGACATCCAGGCGCAGCCGCGCAAGATCATCAGTTCGCCCACCTGGTCAGGCCTGGAAAGCGAAAAGGTCAGCTACAACGCGGGCTACACCAATGTGCACGAATACATCCCATGGCGCACCCTCACGGGCCGCCAGCAGTTCTACCAGGACCATCCGTGGATGCGCGACTTTGGCGAAGGTTTTGTGAGCTATCGCCCGCCGGTGCACCTGAAAGCGCTGCACGAAGTCGAAGGCAAGAAGCCCAACGGCAACCGCGAGATCGCGCTCAACTTCATCACGCCGCACCAGAAGTGGGGCATCCACAGCACGTACAGCGACAACCTGATGATGCTCACGCTCAATCGGGGCGGTTCGGTGGTGTGGCTGAGCGAAGACGACGCGGCCAGCGCTGGCATTGTGGACAACGACTGGGTCGAACTGTTCAACGCCAACGGCGCCATTGCAGCCCGTGCGGTGGTGAGCCAGCGTGTGAACCCCGGCATGGTGATGATGTACCACTCGCAAGAGAAGATCATCAACACCCCCGGCTCCGAGATCACGGGTACCCGCGGCGGCATCCACAACTCGGTTACGCGCATTGTGCTCAAGCCCACCCACATGATTGGCGGCTACGCGCAATACAGCTACGGCTTCAACTACTACGGAACCATTGGCACCAACCGCGATGAGTTTGTGCTGGTGCGCAAGATGGACCGCGTGGACTGGC
>ERZ1023696.24-NODE-24-length-34063-cov-7.647159_pt1 | contig 34063 bp, 33 predicted proteins | sample MGYA00520859_ERZ1023696 | MGnify/ENA primary metagenome ERZ1023696 (study PRJEB33180, sample SAMEA4046002) | wastewater metagenome | place: Denmark | collected 2016-03-13 | study: EMG produced TPA metagenomics assembly of the PRJEB13832 data set (Local surveillance...
GTATTTTTTGCGTGGACGGTTTGAATAAAATTATTGAGGAGTCCTCGCAAATCAAATCCTTGAGATGGACTTATTCGTTGATTTTGTCGATAATTACACAGTTTGGTCGAATATTGGCCGTTAGAGTTCATTAAAAAATTAAACACAGGAATGCGTATGTCAAACACAATTTTACAAAATCTACCCGTCGGCCAAAAGGTCGGTATTGCTTTTTCGGGCGGACTTGATACCAGTGCAGCGTTGTTGTGGATGCGTCAAAAAGGTGCGGTGCCTTACGCTTATACGGCTAATCTCGGTCAGCCGGACGAGGAAGATTATGACGCGATCCCTCGTCGTGCCATGGAGTATGGCGCAGAGAACGCACGTCTGATTGACTGCCGTAAGCAACTGGTCGCTGAAGGCATTGCCGCTATCCAGTGCGGTGCTTTTCATAACACTACCGGCGGCCTGACCTATTTTAATACCACTCCGCTGGGTCGTGCTGTCACCGGCACCATGCTGGTCGCCGCCATGAAGGAAGACGACGTCCACATCTGGGGCGACGGCAGCACCTACAAGGGCAACGACATCGAGCGCTTTTACCGCTACGGCCTGCTGACCAACCCAGCGCTGAAAATCTACAAACCGTGGCTGGACCAGCTGTTTATTGACGAGCTGGGCGGGCGCGCGGAAATGTCGGCCTTCATGACCCAGCACGGCTTTGGCTACAAGATGAGCGCCGAAAAGGCCTACAGCACCGACAGCAACATGCTGGGCGCCACGCACGAGGCCAAGGACCTGGAGTTTTTGAACAGCGGCATCCGCATCGTGAACCCGATCATGGGTGTTGCGTTCTGGAAGGACGATGTACAGGTGAAGGCGGAAGAAGTGTCCGTGCGCTTCGAGGAAGGCCAGCCCGTCGCCCTGAACGGCGTCGAGTACAGCGACCCCGTGACCCTGATCCTCGAAGCCAACCGCATCGGTGGCCGCCACGGCCTGGGCATGAGCGACCAGATCGAGAACCGCATCATCGAGGCCAAGAGCCGCGGCATCTACGAGGCCCCGGGTCTCGCGCTGCTGCACATCGCCTACGAGCGCCTGGTGACCGGCATCCACAACGAAGACACCATCGAGCAGTACCGCATGAACGGCCTCAAGCTCGGCCGCCTGCTCTACCAGGGCCGCTGGTTCGACCCCCAGGCCATCATGCTGCGCGAGACCGCCCAGCGCTGGGTGGCGCGCGCCATCACCGGCACCGTCACGCTGGAGCTGCGCCGTGGCAACGACTACTCGCTGCTCAACACCGAATCGCCCAACCTGACCTACGCGCCCGAGCGCCTGTCGATGGAAAAGGTGGAAGACGCGCCGTTCTCGCCGCTCGACCGCATCGGCCAGCTCACCATGCGCAACCTCGACATCGTGGACACGCGCGCCAAGCTGATGACCTACGCCCAGTCCGGCCTGCTGACGCTGGGCCAGGGTTCGCCGCTGCCGCAACTGAGCAACGACGACAAGTAAGCCCGCACCCCGCGCGCAACAAAAAACCGCCTTCGGGCGGTTTTTTTATGGTCTTTTTGGCCTCTAGCGCTTATTCAGAAAGCGCTAACAGCTACTATTTTAATAGCACCAAAACAACCGTTCACTGGTCACCACACCACCGGCTCGGGCTCCAGCCGGATGCCAAAGCGCTCGTACACACTGGTCTGGATGGCCTTGGCAAGGGTCATGACCTCGCCGCCAGTCACGCTATCCTGGCCGTGGCCGCGGTTGACAAGCACCAGCGCCTGTTTCTCGTACACCCCGGCCTTGCCCACGCTCTTGCCTTTCCAGCCGCAGGCATCAATGAGCCAGCCTGCCGCCAGCTTGATGCTGCCATCCGGCATGGGGTAGTGCACGATCTTGGGGTCGCGGGCGATGATGTCGGTGCACTGCTCTGGCGTCACCGTGGGGTTCTTGAAGAAGCTGCCGGCGTTGCCCAGCACCGCCGGGTCGGGCAGCTTGGCGCGGCGGATGTCGCACACCCAGTCAAAAATCTGCTGCGCCGTGGGCTGATCGACCCCCGCCTCAATGCGCCGCCGCTCCAGATCGAGATATCCGAGCACCGGTTTCCACGGCTTGGGCAGCCGAAAGCGCACATGGGTGATCACGGCGCGGCCTGCCAGGCCCATGCCACGCGGCATTGAGCTGCCGTCCGTCGATTCGGAAGGTGCGTGCTTGAAAACGGAGTCGCGGTAGCCAAAACCGCATTGCGCGGCATCCAGGCTGAAAGACTGGCCGGTGGCCAGATCGATGGCATCCAGCGACGCAAACCGGTCCTGCAGCTCTACGCCATACGCACCAATGTTCTGCACCGGCGACGCACCCACCGTGCCGGGGATCAGCGCCAGGTTTTCGAGCCCCGGAAATCCCTGCGCCAGTGTCCAGGCCACCGCGTCGTGCCAGACCTCGCCCGCGCCCGCCTCGACGATCCAGGCCCGATCGGTCTCTTGCACCAGGCGCAGGCCCTTGATCTCCATCTTCAGCACCACGGGTTTGACATCGCCCGTCAGGATGATGTTGCTGCCGCCGCCCAGCACCCATTTCGGCGCGGGCGCCAGTTCCGGATCGGCCAGAACAGCGTGCAAATCTGCCACGGAGCGCACGCGCACCAGGGTTTGGGCGCGTGCAACGATGCCAAAGGTGTTCCAGGGCTGCAAAGGGGCGTTTTTCTCGACTACCATTGGCCCGATTGTCGCACCGGGCCCTTTCGGCCTTGTGTGAATTGCTCCCGTTTCCCCTGAGATTGAGAACCGCCATGCCCTCTTTTGACACCGTCTGTGAAGCCAACCTCGTTGAAGTGAAGAATGCGGTGGAAAACACCGTCAAGGAAATCACCACCCGCTTTGATTTCAAGGGCACCTCTGCCAGCATTGAAATCAAGGACAAGGAAATCACCATGGTGGGCGATGCCGAGTTCCAGCTCACCCAGATCGAGGACGTGCTGCGCAACAAGCTCACCAAGCGCAATGTGGACGTGCGCTTTCTCGACATGGGCGACGTGCAGAAAATGGGCGGCGACAAGGTCAAGCAGGTCATCAAGGTGCGCAACGGCATCGAGAGTGAGCTGGCCAAGAAACTGCAAAAGCTCATGAAAGAGAGCAAACTCAAGGTGCAAGCCGCCATCCAGGAGGACAAGGTGCGTGTGACGGGCGCCAAGCGCGACGACCTGCAGGCGGCCATGGCGCTGATCCGCAAGGAGATCAACGACGTGCCCCTGTCCTTCGACAATTTTCGCGACTGAACACAGGGCCTGCCCCCGTTTCGCCGAACACCCACTGCACCCTGGGGCACCGCCATTCACCATGAAAAAGCACCTTTTGCACCCCTCCGCAGCGCTGCTGGCCGCCGCGCTGCTGGCGCCGCTGTTTGCGCGCGCTCAATCGGTGGCCCTGGGTGGCATTCTGGGCACCAAGGCGCTGCTCATCGTCAATAACGGTGCGCCCAAGGGTGTGGGGGCCGGGGAGTCCCATCAGGGAGTGAAGGTGGTCGCCGTTGGCAAGGACGAGGCCATGGTCGAAATCTCGGGTGCCCGGCGCACCCTGCATCTTGGCGAGGCCCCGGTGAGCGTGGGCAGCAAGAGCGGCGGCAAGCGCGTGGTGTTGACCGCCGACAGCCGGGGGCATTTCATCAACAGCGGCACCATCAACGGCAGCGTCATGCAATACATGGTGGACACGGGCGCCTCTACCGTGGCCATCGGGCGCCCCGATGCGGAACGCATGGGCCTGAAATACCTGAGCGGCCAGCCCGTGCGCATGAGCACCGCCAACGGTGTTGCCCAGGGCTGGCGCATGAAACTCGATTCGGTGCGCATCGGTGATGTCGAGGTGTTTGGCGTGGAAGCCATCGTCACGCCCCAGTCCATGCCCTTCGTGCTGCTGGGCAACAGCTTTCTGACCGAGTTCCAGATGACCCGCACCAACGACCAGATGGTGCTGGAAAAGCGCCACTGACCTGCTGCCCATGGCTGCCCGACTTCCCCCCGGAAACCAGCGCCACGATGGCGAATATGAAGACCTTCTGAGCCTGTGGTCCGATCTGGAATCGGCGCTGTCCGTCGTGCTCTCGGCGCCGCTGCGGGTGCAGGATTTTCCGGCCAAGGTGCGCCAGATCGACCGCTGGCTGCAAGACCTGGTGGCCCACGACATCGACGCCGCGCTGTACCTGATGTTCCAGCTGGCCTCCACCTCCTCGGTGGGCTACAGCGCATCGCACGCGCTGGTGTGCGGCACCCTGTGCCACATCATGGCGCAAGAGCTGCAGCTGCCTCCCCGCGAGCGCGACAGCCTGGTGCGCGCCGCCCTCACCATGAACATCGCCATGACGGCGTTGCAGGACGTGCTGGCCGGCCAGCGGGAAAAACCCACGGCAGCACAGCAGGATGCAATTCGCAATCATCCCCAGGAGAGCCAGGCACTGCTCGAACGCCTGTTCATCACCGACAACCTCTGGCTGGACGTGGTGGGCCAGCACCACGCCAGCATTTCCGACCGCGTGCCGCTGGCCAGCCAGGAGCCGCACGACCGGCTCACCCGCATCCTGGGCACCATCGACCGCTACGCCGCCATGATCAGCCCTCGCAAGTCGCGCGCTGGCCGCAGCGCCACCGATTCGGTGCGCGCCATCGTGGGCCATGAAGTCGACCAGCGCGACGAGGTGAGCTACACGCTGGTGCGCTCGGTGGGGCTGTGCCCGCCCGGCACCTTTGTGCGCCTGGACAATGGCGACACGGCCATCGTGCTGCGCCGGGGTGAAAAGGCCAACCAGCCCCTGGTGGCCAGCCTGCTCGACCGTGCCGGGGCGCACCACGCGCGGCCGGGCATCTACCAGACCGGCATGACGAACAAGCCGCGCATCCAGTCGGCACTGGCCCGCTCCGCCGTGGCGGTGGCACTCAACCACCGCACCATGGTGCGGCTGGGGGTGTATGCAGCGGCCCCGCACAACTCGGGGCTGATGGGCCTGGTGACCGTGCCCGGAGCCCTGTAAGCACCCCACCAGGGGCAGAACCAGTCAGCGCAAACGCGCGCCCGAAGAACCGGGCGCCGTGGTGCGCTAGGGCTTGTGTTGTTTGGGCGCAGGGGCTGCCTTGGACCGGCCCAGGCGGGATTCCTTGCCCTCGATCAGGCGCCCGATGTTCTCCTTGTGGCGCCAGGCCAGCAGCATCGACATCACCCCGATGGCCACGGCAATGCTGGCCTCGGCATACCAGACCACGCCGCTGACCAGCAGGTAATACACCGGCGCAAACACCGCAGCCACCAGTGAGGCCAGTGACGAATACCGGAAGAAAAAGGCCACGATGACCCAGGTGAGCGCCGTGGCCAGCCCCAGCCAGCCGCTGATGCCCAGCAGCACCCCTAAAGCAGTGGCCACGCCCTTGCCGCCTTCAAAGCGAAAGAACACGGGCCACAGGTGCCCCAGAAAAGCTGCCAGCCCCACCAGCGCGATGGTGCCGTCTTCCATGCCATAGGGCTTGCCAAACCAGCGCACCAGCACCACGGGCAACCACCCTTTCACCGCGTCCAGCAGCAGGGTGACGATGGCGGCGGCCTTGGACCCTGAGCGCAGCACATTGGTGGCGCCGGGGTTCTTGCTGCCATAGGTGCGCGGGTCGTTGAGCCCCATCAGGCGCGTCACGATGACGGCAAACGACAGCGAGCCCAGCAGGTAGGCAGCCACAGTGGCCAGGACGGGGTAAACGGCGTTCAAATCAGCTCCTTGGGGTAACAACAACGCAGCGCACTGCGCCGGGGCGGCCTATTCTGCCAGCGCGCAGTGCACCGGCGTGGCACCCAGCAACTGAACGCACACCTGCGGGTCGATCTGCACCAGAAAACCGCGCCGCCCGCCATTGATGGCAATGCGCGGCAGCTCCAGCACCGATGCTTCGATGTACACGGGCATGGTCTTGCGCGTGCCAAACGGCGAGGTCCCCCCCACCAGATAGCCGCTGTGGCGGTTGGCTACCTCGGGCTTGCACGGCTCGACCGATTTGGCGCCGATCTGCCGCGCCAGGTTTTTGGTGGAAACCTTGCAGTCGCCGTGCATCAGCACAATGAGCGGCTTGGCATCCTGGTCCTGCATCACCAGCGTCTTGACGACTGTGTGCTCAGGAAGCCCCAGGCTGGCCGCGCTGTGCGCGGTGCCGCCGTGCTCCACATAGTCATAGGGGTGCTCGGTGAATTCCACCTGGTGGCTCTTGAGCAGTTGCGTGGCGGGGGTCTCGCTTACGTGCACGCCCTTGCCGTCCTTTTTGGCCATAATTGAATCAAAAATAATAGCTGCTTGCGCTTTATCTGTAAGCACTAGAGGCCGATTTCATCTTAAATTGCAGGATCACCCACCTGCCAGCGAATCTGGTCGATGGCCGCCAGCAATTCTGGCGAAAGCGTGGTGCCCCAGGCGTTCAGGTCTTCGTCCAGCTGCGCCAGCGAGGTCACGCCAATGATGGTGCTGGCCACGCGCCAGTTGTTGTAGCAAAAGGCCAGTGCCAGTTGCGTGGGCGTCAGGCCGTGCTCGCGCGCCAGCTGGTTGTAGCGACGCGCGGCGGCCAGCGCCTCAGGGCGGCCCCAGCGCTGTTTGCGCACCGATTCATAGCTGGCAATGCGGGCACCCTGGGGCGTGCCGGGCCCTTCAATACCGCTGGCATCGTACTTGCCCGTCAACAGGCCAAAGCCCAGCGGCGAATACGCCAGCAGCGACACGTTGAGACGGTGGCAGGTCTCGTCCAGCGCGTTGTCGTAGCTGCGGTTGATCAGGCAATAGGGGTTCTGCACCGTGGCCACGCGCGGCAGGCCATGCTGTTCGGCCAGGCGCACGAACTCGTGCACACCGTAGGGCGTTTCGTTGGACAACCCAATGTGGCGCACCTTGCCCGCCTTGACCAGCCCGGCCAGCGCCTGCAGCTGCTCGTGGATGGGCGTCTGCGCGGTTTCCTTGGCCGGGTCGTAGTATTTGGTGCCAAAGGCCGGCACATGGCGCTCGGGCCAGTGGATCTGGTAGAGGTCGATCACATCGGTCTGCAGGCGGCGAAGGCTGCCCTCGCACGAGGCGACGATGTCTGCGGCCGTCATGCCTTTGCCTTCGCGAATCCACGGCATGCCGCGCGAGGGGCCGGCCACCTTGCTGGCCAGCACCAGCTTCTGGCGCGCCCCAGGGTGCTTGGCAAACCAGTTGCCGATGATGGTTTCGGTGGCGCCAAAGGTGGGCGCCCGGGCCGGCACGGCATACATCTCGGCCGTGTCGATGAAATTGACCCCGCGCTCCAGAGAGCGATCCAGAATGGCATGGGAATCGGCCTCGCCCACCTGCTCGCCAAAAGTCATGGTGCCCAGGCAGATGGGGGTGACGTGCAGGTCGCTCTGACCGAGCTGGATGGTTTTCATGCAGGCTCCAAAAATGATGCGCCGCAGTGTAAGGCGCTCGCAGCCGCAGGCGGGTGGGCTGCACTGCATCGCTCAGTGCCGCCCGGGGGCATTGTTCGCCCAGCCCAGGCCCGCCACAACGGCCGCCGCCGGGCAGTCGTGTGGTTGACAGCCATCCAGCGCAGCGCCCCCAATAATGCCGCCATGTATCCAGCACTCCGCCCCAGCCGCAGCCACTTCGTCCCCTTGCGCACCCTGCGCTACCACCTGCACCTGTGGGGCGAGGCGGTGCCCGGCAGCACCCCGCTGGTGCTGCTGCATGGCTGGATGGATGTGGGCGCCTCGTACCAGTTTGTGGTGGATGCGTTCTCGCAGGCTTTTGCCGCAGGGCGCCAGATCATTGCGCCCGACTGGCGCGGCTTTGGCCAAAGCCAGTTGCCATCGCCCTGCGATCACTATGTGTTTGCCGATTACCTGGCCGACCTCGACCAGCTGCTCGACCAGGTGGTGGGCGAGCAGCCCGTCGATCTGGTGGGGCACAGCATGGGTGGCAACGTGGCCATGCTGTATGCAGGTGTGCGACCGGCGCGCATCCGGCGCCTGGTCAACCTCGAAGGCTTTGGCATGCCAGCCACCCAGCCCAGCCAGGCACCCGCCCGTTATGCGCAGTGGATGGACGAGATGAAGCAGCTGCAGCAGGGCGCCATGGCGCTCAAGTCGTACGACAGCGCGGCAGGCGTGGCCCAGCGCCTCATGAAGACCAACCCGCGCCTTTCGCAGGACAAGGCCGACTGGCTGGCACAGCACTGGGCCGCGCCCAACGCCAGCGGGCAGTGGAACATTCTGGGCGACCCGGCGCACAAGATCACCAGCGCGCAACTGTTTCGCCTGGACGAAGTGTTGGCGCTATACGAAGCCATCAGCGCGCCCACGCTGGCCGTGGAGGCTGGCGACGACAGCCTGGGACAGTGGTGGAAAGGCAAATACAGCCTGGACGAATACCACCAGCGCCTGACCCATGTGCGCAACTGCCGCATTGCCGTGGTGCCGGACGCAGGCCACATGCTGCACCACGACCAGCCCGAGGCGGTGGCGGCACTGATCGAGCAGTTTGTGGGCGACTTTTAATCAAAATGACTGCTAGCCCTTATGCAGCAAGCGCCATAAGCTATCATTTTTGATTGTTTTAAGGCAATGACACGGCTGCCGCTACGGGTTGCTGGCCTGCCAAGGGGCATTGGACGGCACAGAGCGCGTCCCATGAGAAAATCACGGGTTATTTACAGAACACCCAGGACAACACCATGGACGCAGAACGTATCAACCTCATTGGCAACACCCTCAACGACCTGGCCGTGCGAACGCAAGAGTTACGGAGGTATCTTTGACTTCGATGCCAAATTTGAACGCCTGCGCACGGTAAACGCATCGCTGGAAGACCCTTCGGTCTGGAACGATCCCAAAAAAGCCCAGGAGCTGGGCAAAGAAAAGAAATCCCTGGACGGCGTGGTGCTCACGCTCGACAAACTCACGCGTGAGCTGGCCGACAACACCGAGCTCTACGACATGAGCAAGGAAGAAGGCGACGAAGCGGGCCTGATGACCATCGAAGCCGAGACCGCCAAGCTCAAACCCGAGATCGAACAGCTCGAGTTCCGGCGCATGTTCCGCAACGAGGCCGACCCGCTCAACTGCTTTGTCGACATCCAGGCCGGCGCCGGTGGCACCGAGGCTTGCGACTGGGCCAGCATGCTGCTGCGCCAGTACCTCAAGTACGCCGAGCGCAAGGGTTTCAAGACCACGGTCGAAGAAGAAACCCCAGGCGACGTGGCGGGCATCAAGAGCGCCACGATCAAGATCGAGGGCGAATACGCCTACGGCCTGCTGCGCACCGAAACCGGCGTGCACCGCCTGGTGCGCAAGAGCCCGTTCGACAGCTCGGGCGGGCGCCACACCAGCTTTGCCAGCCTGTTTGTCTACCCCGAGATTGATGACTCGATCCAGATCGACATCAACCCCGCTGATGTGCGCACCGACACTTACCGCGCATCCGGCGCGGGCGGCCAGCACATCAACAAGACCGACTCGGCCGTGCGCCTGACGCACATGCCCACGGGCATCGTGGTGCAGTGTCAGGACGGCCGCAGCCAGCACGGCAACCGCGACATCGCCTGGCAGCGCCTGCGCTCCAAGCTCTACGACTTTGAGATGCGCAAGCGCCAGGAAGAAGCGCAAAAGCTGGAAGACACCAAGACCGATGTCGGCTGGGGCCACCAGATTCGCAGCTATGTGCTGGACAACAGCCGTATCAAGGACCTGCGCACCAACGTCGAAATCTCTGCCACCCAGAAGGTGCTGGACGGCGACCTCGACGCATTCATCGAAGCCTCCCTCAAGCAGGGCGTTTAAGGAAAACCCATGTTGCTACTGCGTGACGGCCAGGCCCAGGCGCCCGCCATTCACCGCGCCGACTACCAGGCCCCGGCCTGGTGGATCGACACCGTCGACCTGACGTTCGACCTGGACCCCGCCAAGACCCGCGTGCTCAACAAGATGCGGCTGCGCCGCAACCCGGACGTGGCGGCCCAACCGCTGCGCCTGGACGGCGAAGAGCTGAACCTGGCGCGCGTCATGGTCAACGGCGGCGGCACCTCGTTCAAGATGGATGGCAACCAGCTGGTGCTGGAAAACCTGCCCGAAGGCACCGAGTCCTTCGATCTGGAGATCTTCACCACCTGCGCGCCCGCCAAGAACACGCAGCTCATGGGCCTTTATGTGAGCCAGGGCACGTTCTTCACGCAGTGCGAGGCCGAGGGCTTTCGGCGCATCACCTATTTTCTCGACCGGCCGGACGTCATGGCCAGCTACACCGTCACCCTGCGTGCCGACAAGGCACTCTACCCCGTGCTGCTGAGTAACGGCAACCTGGTGGACAGCGGTGCGCTCGACGATGGCCGTCACTTTGCCAAATGGGTTGATCCGCACAAGAAACCCTGCTACCTGTTCGCGCTGGTGGCCGGCAAGCTGGTGGCGCGAGAGCAGCTCATCAAGAGCCGCTCGGGCTCCAACCACCTGCTGCAGGTTTACGTACGCCCCGGCGACCTGGGCAAGACCGAGCACGCCATGAACTCGCTGATGTACAGCGTGGCCTGGGACGAAGCCCGCTTTGGCCTGCCGCTCGACCTGGAGCGCTTCATGATCGTCGCCACCAGCGACTTCAACATGGGCGCCATGGAGAACAAGGGCCTGAACATCTTCAACACCAAGTATGTTCTGGCCAGCGAAGCCACCGCCACCGACACCGACTTCGCCAACATCGAAAGCGTGGTCGGCCACGAGTATTTCCACAACTGGACGGGCAACCGCGTCACCTGCCGCGACTGGTTCCAGCTCAGCCTGAAAGAAGGTCTCACGGTCTTTCGCGACCAGGAATTCAGCCAGGATCTGGCCGGCAGCCCATCGGCGCGCGCCGTCAAGCGCATCGAGGACGTGCGCGTGCTGCGCACCGCCCAGTTCCCCGAGGACGCCGGCCCCATGGCCCACCCGGTGCGGCCCGACAGCTACATCGAGATCAACAACTTCTACACCGTCACCATCTACGAAAAGGGTGCCGAGGTGGTGCGCATGATGCACACGCTGGTGGGCCGCGAAGGCTTTGCCAAGGGCATGAAGCTGTATTTCGAGCGCCACGACGGCCAGGCCGTGACCTGTGACGACTTCGCCAGCGCCATTGCCGACGCCAACCCCACCAGCGACCTGGCGCGCTTGCTGCCCGCGTTCAAGCGCTGGTACAGCCAGGCCGGCACGCCCCATGTGCACGCCACCGGCAACTACGACGCGGCTGCCCGCACCTACACGCTCACGCTCACGCAAAGCTGCGCCCCCACGCCTGGCCAGAGCACCAAGGAGCCGTTCGTCATTCCGGTGGAGCTGGGCCTGCTCAGCGCCAGCGGCGCCGCCCTGCCCTTGCAGATGGCGGACGAAAGCGCCCCGGGCGCCGCATCGCGCACCGTGGTACTCACCGAGCCCACGCAAACGCTCACCTTCGTGCATGTGGATGCCGAGCCGGTGCCCTCGCTGCTGCGCAACTTCAGCGCCCCCGTGGTACTGGACATCGACTACACCGACGCCCAGTTGCTCACGCTGCTGGCGCACGATGCGGACGCTTTCAACCGCTGGGAAGCAGGCCAGCGCCTGGCACTGCGAATTGCTATAAATACAATAGCTGACAGCGCTTATCAGGCAAGCGCCAATGGCACTTTTGACCATAAATTTCTTGATGCCGACTTCATCGAGGCCATGCGCACCGTGCTGCGCAACCCGGCACTCGATGCGGCCTTCAAGGAGCTGGTGCTCACCCTGCCCTCTGAAACCTACATCGCAGAGCAGCTCAACGTGGTGGACCCGCAGCGCATCCATGCCGTGCGCGAAGCCATGCGTGAGCAACTGGCGCTGGCCCTGCAAGCCGACTGGGAATGGGCCTGGGAGCAAAACCAGGACACCGGTGGCTACCGCCCCGACCCGGTCTCGTCGGGCCGCCGCGCCCTGAGTGGCCTGGCGCTGCAGATGCTGTGCATTGCCGCCCGGCGCACCGGCGATGTGGTCTGGCCCGGCAAGGCCTACCAGCGCTTCAAGGTGGCGGCCAACATGACCGACCGCTTCAACGCCCTCACCGCCCTGGTCGCCAGCGGCAGCGAACTGGCAGCCCCTGCCCTCGCACGCTTTCACACGCTGTTCAAAGACGAGCCCCTGGTCATCGACAAGTGGTTTGCCCTGCAGGCGGGCGCGCCCGACCGCGGCGGCAACGTGCTTCCCGCCGTGCGCCAGCTCATGCAACACCCGGACTTCAGCCTGAAAAACCCCAACCGCGCGCGCAGTGTGATCTTCAGCTATTGCAGTGCCAACCCCGGTGCCTTTCACCGGGCGGACGCGGCAGGCTATGTGTTCTGGAGCGACCGGGTGATCGAGCTCGACGCCATCAACCCACAGGTGGCTGCACGCCTGGCGCGCGCCCTCGACCGCTGGAAGAAGCTGGCCGAACCCTGGCGCAGCGGCGCCCGCGAGGCCATTGCCCGCGTGGCCGCTCGCCCCGACCTGAGCAACGACGTGCGCGAGGTCGTCACCCGCGCACTGGCCGAATAAGGAGAATTTTCATGGCAAACAAAATCAGCCTGACCCGCTACCTGGTCGAACAACAGCGTGTGGACGGCCTCATCCCCGGGCAACTGCGCCTGCTGCTGGAAGTGGTGGCGCGTGCCTGCAAGAGCATCAGCCACGCCGTCAACAAAGGCGCGCTGGGCGGCGTGCTCGGCAGCACCGAGAGCGAGAACGTGCAGGGCGAAATCCAGAAAAAGCTCGACATCATCGCCAACGAAGTGCTCATCGAGGCCAACGAATGGGGCGGCCACCTGGCCGGCATGGCCAGCGAGGAAATGGACGGCATCTACGTGGTGCCCAACCGCTACCCCAAGGGCGAATACCTGCTGCTGTTCGATCCCCTGGACGGCTCCAGCAACATTGACGTGAACGTGAGCATTGGCACCATTTTCAGCGTGCTCAAGATGCCCGAAGACGATCGCGGCGTGGACGAAGGCGACTTCCTGCAAAAGGGTAGCCAGCAAGTGGCCGCCGGTTACTGCGTCTACGGCCCGCAGACCACGCTGGTGCTCACCGTGGGCGACGGCGTGGCCATGTTCACCCTCGACCGCGAACAGGGCTCTTTCGTACTGACGCAAGAAAACGTGCGCATTCCCGAGGACACCAAGGAATTCGCCATCAACATGAGCAACATGCGGCACTGGGACGAGCCCGTCAAACGCTACATCGACGAATGCCTGCAAGGCAAAGACGGCCCGCGCGGCAAGGACTTCAACATGCGCTGGATCGCCAGCATGGTGGCCGACGTGCATCGCATCATGACCCGCGGCGGCATCTTCATGTACCCCTGGGACAAGCGCGAACCCAACAAACCCGGCAAGCTGCGCCTGATGTACGAAGCCAATCCCATGGGCTGGCTCATCGAACAAGCCGGCGGCGCCGCCACCAACGGCCGCCAGCGCATCCTCGACATCCAGCCCACCCAGTTGCATGAACGTGTCAGCGTGATCCTGGGCTCAAAAAATGAGGTGGAGCGCGTGACAAGCTACCATTCCACGCTATAATCACAGGCTTACGCCGGTGTAGCTCAGTCGGTAGAGCAGCTCATTCGTAATGAGAAGGTCGGGTGTTCGATTCATCTCTCCGGCACCAATATAGACAAAGGTTCATTGCTATCAAAATAGCAGTGAACCTTTTTTCTTTGGTGAGGTTGCAGGCAATCTGTAGGCACGTTATCCAAATCCTGCACCATCTCAGACCTTTGCCGGTCAGGCAAATCCTGATCACATACCGAGTGGTGCCGGTCCTTTCACTCCGGGCAAATCCGGCCTGGTCTCTACCGAAATACCTCACGCAGTCGTGCCAGCAGCCCAGGCTTTCGCGGTGTCTGCTCGGTATCCCGCTTGTACCAATTCGGGTCGCGCCGTGTGTCGCTTGTTGGCATGCCGGGCTTGCGACTTGTGGGACCGAAATTCCAGTGCGTCACATCCCCTGCAGGCCCACTGGGTGTGTCTTGGCGTTCTGGCTGGCTTGGCATAGAGACTCCGAAGGAGGCAAGAAATTTGGGAGCGCGCCGAAACCAGCGCGCCAATTCGCGGTGAAAACAGTTCCTGCCCTCCCGAAAGCATCATGCCCAAAACCAACGGCTCCACAGATGCAGGACGCAGGCAACTGCGAGCCCGGCATGGCCTGATACGGACAACGGCACAACACTCAGCGCCTGACGAGCACGGCTACACCAACCGTTCGCCAAGCCCATCCTTACTCGCTATTAGTCCTCCTCTGCTGCGCTGATACCCGGAAAGAGCACTTCGGTGTAGCCAAACTGGGTGAAATCGCGCACGCGCATGGGATAAAGCTTTCCGATGAGGTGATCGCATTCGTGCTGCACGACGCGGGCGTGAAATCCCTCCACTGTGCGGTCGATAGGGTCGCCATAAGGGTCGAACCCTGTGTACCGTATGCGCAGCCAGCGCGGCACCTTGCCACGCAATCCAGGCACTGAAAGACACCCTTCCCAATCCTCCTCCTCTTGTTCACCCAGCGGCGTGATGACCGGATTGACAAGCACAGTGGGCGGGACCAAGGGCCGTTCTGGGTAGCGTGGATTGGGAGTGCCCGAGCCAAAAATCACCACCTGCAAATCAACGCCAATCTGGGGGGCCGCCAGACCCGCACCATGGACAGACTGCATGGTTTCAAACATGTCACGCACCAACAGATGCAACTCGTCGGTATCAAAACTCTGCACGGGCTGAGCGATGCGCAACAGGCACGGATCGCCCATTTTCAAAATGGAGTGGATGGTCATGAGGCCGGGCCAGAAAACTGCTGCAGTTCACCGCATTCACAGGAAAGCTGACAAGCATAGCGCGAGCGCGATGCCATCGCATGGCATCCATGCACAATCAAGGCCAATGGCTTTGCCTACCAAAAACCCTCCTGACACACCGATGCCCAAGGAGCTACCGCGGCCCCTGCGTTGGTTACTGACAGTGTTTGCGCTGTTGTGCCTGGTTCTGGGCATTGTGGGCATATTTTTGCCCGGGTTGCCAACCACCGTTTTCATATTGCTGGCCGCATGGGCGGCGGCCCGGAGTTCACCCAGGCTCTACCGATGGCTTTGGCTCCACCCGCTGTTCGGCCCCATGCTGCGCAACTGGGCCAGCGGTGGCCGCGTAAGTCGCCGCTCCAAATGGAGCGCCACCGTGATGATGGCCGTGAGCGGCACCATTCTGGCTTTCACTGAAGCCCCTCGCTGGGCTGTGGCTCTCGCCTGCATTTGTATGGCCTGTGTGCTGGCATGGCTGTGGCGCAGGCCCGAGCCCACAGACAAGCGCACCTAATGAGCGCAGGCCACGGGGAATTGCTCTGTTTTTATGTATATAATCTAAGTCTTGTTCCTCGATAGCTCAGTCGGTAGAGCGCCGGACTGTTAATCCGTAGGTCCCTGGTTCGAGCCCAGGTCGAGGAGCCAAGATTTTTCTGGCCCTGCATGTGCACGCAGGGCCTTTTACATACCGATCATTCCTCGATAGCTCAGTCGGTAGAGCGCCGGACTGTTAATCCGTAGGTCCCTGGTTCGAGCCCAGGTCGAGGAGCCATCAATTGGCAGCAAAGGCTACCCTTCCGGGTAGCCTTTTTGCTTTGTAGTAATGGCAAACAACCGAAAAGGGTTGCCGCACGCACCAGTGTCGCAACGCATCGACCTTCGGGCGGTGTCGAGAACACCGATGTTCGGCCAACACTCCATCACGATGAACTGTCATTGCCTGCCATGAACACTCTGGATCAACTGCATTGCGGCGACCTCCGAGGTGCTCGCCAGGTCAAACTGGCCTGCGGTTTGACGGCATTTCCGCAGGCACTATTTGAATTGGCAGATACGCTGGAGATCCTGGATCTATCCGGCAATGCGTTGACTTCCTTGCCGGACGATCTGAATCGATTGAGCAAGCTGCGCATCCTGTTCTGCTCGGACAATCAGTTCACAGAGTTACCCGAGGTGTTAGGCCGGTGTCCGCAGCTGAGCATGGTGGGATTCAGGGCCAATCAAATCCGCACAGTATCGGAGAAGGGACTTCCTCCGCTGCTGCGCTGGCTGATTCTGACCGACAACCGCATTAACGAATTGCCAGCCCAAATCGGAGACTGCACCCAACTGCAAAAGCTGATGCTTTCAGGGAATCAGCTGAAAACCTTGCCCCCCGAGCTGTCCCGATGCTCGCGCCTGGAACTGCTGCGCGTTGCTGCCAACCAGCTGACTGAATTGCCGGAGTGGCTCATGACAATGCCGCGGTTGTCGTGGCTGGCATACGCCGGAAATCCATTTTGTGAAGCGCCGGGGCGTTCTGCGCAAGTTGCCACGCCTATCACTTCGATCCCCTGGGATCGACTGCGAATCGTGCACTCACTGGGAGAAGGCGCCTCAGGGGTCATCTACATGGCCGAGCTTTTTCACCTTGATCAGGTGCAACCGGTTGCCGTCAAGATATTCAAAGGCGACATCACCAGTGACGGCCTGCCTATGTCCGAAATGACGACCTGCATTCAAGCGGGCAAGCACCCCGGCCTGATCCCTGTCCTGGGCCGGATTGCGCACCATCCTGCCGGTGCCAATGGCTTGGTGATGTCGCTGATCGACACCCGTTTTCGCAACCTGGCCGGCCCACCCAGCCTGCAATCGTGCACACGTGATGTTTATGCGCAAGGCGTGCGCTTTGACCTGACCGCCATATTGCGCCTCACGCTCGATATTGCCGCTGCGGCCCACCATCTGCACCAGCAAGGCATCATCCACGGCGACCTCTACGCGCATAACATCCTGCATGAAGAACAAGGCCGTGCGCTGCTCGGCGATTTTGGGGCGGCTTCTTTGTATCCACCCGGTCCCTCAGCGCTTCACAGCAGACTGCAACAGCTCGAAGTGCGTGCGTTCGGCTGTCTTCTGGAAGAGTTGGTCGAACGCAGCGATATGCCGGCAGACTCGGACGACAGACTGACAACACTCCACCAGTTGAAAGCCCGGTGCCTTTCCGATATCCCGACAAGTCGGCCATCATTTCAAGAGATTGAGCAAGAGCTCGGCATGATCGCGAGCACATGTGCCAAACATGGCCTCATTCCAGCGGAGACAATGCCAGTATTGGTGAAGCAACCCGCGAAAGCATGATGCTCGCAAGAAGAGCGCGTTGCCCTGGCTCGCGCTGGGCCCACGTGAACGGCGCTTTGCAGCACAATCGAATGCTTTCCTGACTCAGCGCGATATGCCTCCTCAACTGCCCTGGCTGGAACCAGAGGACCCGTTACCCGATCCTTCCACCGCATGGGGAGCGGACAGCCCGGCCCCGGGACTGCTGGCAGCGGGCGGAGCCCTTGGAGTGTCCCAACTGCGCGCAGCCTACGCTCAGGGTACGTTTCCGTGGTTCAGCGCCGGTCAGCCCATTCTGTGGTGGGCACCAGACCCGCGCATGGTGCTGAAAGTTGCCGAGTTCCGGCTGCACCGGTCACTAAGAAAGACGCTGAATCGGTTTCGCGCCGATGCGGCCTGCGAAATACGCATCGACTCCGCTTTTGACCAGGTCATCCGGTCGTGCTCCAGCACCGCGCGGGAAGGGCAGAACGGCACCTGGATTGTCCCTGCCATGGTGGCAGCCTATGAAGCGCTGCATGCACAAGGCACTGCGCACAGCGTGGAAACATGGGTGGACGGAAAGCTGGCTGGTGGACTGTATTGCGTGGCGATCGGACACGCTGTATTCGGAGAATCCATGTTCGCCCACGCGACGGATGCCTCCAAAATCGCACTGGCAGCTCTGGTTTGCCTGTGCCGCCGCAACGGTGTCGAACTGATTGACTGTCAACAAAACACAGTGCATCTGGCATCGCTCGGTGCACATGAAATACCGCGCACAACGTTCATACAGCATGTAAAAGACCAGAGCTCCCAGCCGCCCATTCCGTGGCACTTCGAGCCCCTATACTGGAACGAATTGCTGTAATACCCGGGCGCCCACGGCATGACGCAACTCAACGACCTCCCGCTGCAAACGCTGCAGTTTTACGCAACGGCCCCTTACCCTTGCAGTTACCTGCCCGATCGGCAGGCACGGTCGCAGGTCGCCACCCCGAGCCATCTCATTCAAAGCGATCTTTACTCAGGCCTGGTGGCACAGGGGTTCCGGCGCAGCGGCATGTTCACCTATCGCCCTTATTGTGACGGGTGCCAGGCATGTGTCCCGCTGCGTATCAAAGCCCACGATTTCAAGCCCGATCGCAGCCAGCGCAGAGCAGTTGCGCGACACGGGCACCTGCAGGCTCGGGTGCTGAGGTTGTGTTTCATTCCAGAGCATTACCAGTTGTACCGGTCTTATCAGAACGCCCGCCATCCTGGGGGTGGCATGGACCACGACAGCATTGACCAGTACACACAGTTCCTGCTGCAAAGCCGGGTAAACACCCGTCTCGTGGAGTTTCGCGAACTCGATGCATCTGGTGATGCAGGGGCTCTGAAGATGGTGTCCATCCTGGATGTCCTGAACGATGGCCTCTCGGCCGTTTACACCTTCTATGCGCCGGATGCAGGTTGCAGCTACGGCACCTACAACGTGATGTGGCAGATTGAACAGGCAAGGTCATTGGGGCTGCCCCATGTGTACCTGGGTTACTGGATCCAGGAAAGCACCAAGATGAACTACAAAGCCCGGTTTACGCCCCATGAGATACGGGTAGCAAACACATGGATCTGCCCGCCGGACCATCAAGCATCTGGTCGCCCATCGCATCAGCGAAATTTCACAAGATAAAATGCGCACATTCCCGTCACGCACCATCCCATGAAGAAAAAAGATCCAGGCATTCCCGTGAAACCCAGCGTTCAGGTGCTGGAACGCATGTTCACGCTGATCGATGTCCTGGCCTCGCGCGAAGAAGCCATTTCCCTCAAGGAAATCAGCGAAAAGACCGGACTGCACCCCTCCACGACCCATCGCATTCTCAACGACCTGACCATTGGACGGTTTGTTGATCGGCCCGAATCAGGCAGCTACCGGCTGGGCATGCGGCTGCTGGAGCTGGGCAATCTCGTCAAGGCTCGCCTGAGTGTGCGCGATGCGGCACTTGCACCCATGCGCAATCTGCACAAACTCATTCAGCAACCCGTGAACCTGAGCATGCGCCAGGGTGACGAAATTGTTTATGTGGAACGCGCCTACAGTGAACGCTCTGGAATGCAGGTGGTGCGCGCCATCGGTGGGCGTGCTCCGCTGCACCTGACGTCGACAGGCAAACTGTTTCTGGCGCTCGACGACCCGCAACGTGTGCGCGCCTATGCCACGCGCACAGGGCTGGCAGGACACACCCGCAACAGCATCACCCAACTGCCGATACTTGAGCGCGAACTTGCCAAGGCACGCCAATATGGCATTGCCCGTGATAACGAAGAACTGGAACTGGGAGTGCGCTGCATGGCGGCAGGGGTCTATGACGACCAGAGCAAGCTGGTAGCGGGCCTGTCGATATCGGCCCCGGCCGATCGCCTGGATGAAGGCTGGCTGCCCAAGCTGCAGGCCACAGCCCAAGAGATCTCTTTGGCGCTAGGCTACCTGGCCACCAAAGACGCGGGCAGCAGCCCTGCGAATGTGTAGAAAAGACCCGGAATCCTGCGGATCGTCGCCCCAGGCGAAACAAGCGCGGACTAGCCTGGACTGGACCGGGTCGCCTGGAGTTGGGAACCCAGTGCAGGCAGGGCCTCCACCCAATTGCGCACACGCTGCGCGTCACCCAGCCGACTGAACTTGCCCGCGGAATCAAGAAAAACCATGATGAGCTTGCGCCCCGCGATGTGTGTCTGCATCACCAGGCACCGGCCCGCCTCAGAGATGTAACCGGTCTTTTGCAGTCCGATATTCCACTCAGGGTTTTTCACCAGCCCATTGGTGTTGTTGTACTGCAAGGTCCTTTCGCCCACTGCGACCTCGTATCCAGGAGAGGTGGAGAACTCCCGCATCACCGGATCTCCATGGGCCGCATTCACCAGTCGAGCCAGATCGCGCGCACTCGCTTGGTTGCGGCTCGACAGACCCGTGGGCTCGACATAGTTGGTGTCGGTCATTCCCAATGAGCGGGCCTTGCTGTTCATCAGGGCTACAAACGCATTGAGCCCGCCTGGGTAGGTGCGCCCCAGTGCGTGCGCCGCACGGTTTTCACTGGACATAAGCGCCAGATGCAGCATCTCGCCACGGGTCAAGGTGGTGCCTACGCTCAGGCGCGAGCGGCTGCCCTTTTCCGTATCCACGTCATCCTGGGTAATGGTCACAAGCTCATCCATGGGCAGACGGGCCTGGGTGATGACGAGGCCCGTCATGAGCTTGGTCAGCGATGCAATGGGCAACACCGCATGGTCGTTCTTGCTGATCAGAACCTCATTCGTGTCCTGGTCGATCACGAAGGCCACGCTGGACTTCAGATCAAGGGGGTCGCTGACCTGGTGAAGTCCAGCCATCTGGGCGAAAGAAGGCTTGGCAGGCACGTAGGCAACCCGCGTAGGCGCCCTGGCGGTTCGCGCCGTAACGCGCACCGCCTTGCCCGCACCGGCAGCCTTGCGCAGTACCACCGAACGCTTGGCGCTGACGGACTGGGCTTGCGGCTTTTTGACCGAAGCTTTTTTTCGTTCCGCTGCATGGGCGGCTGGAAACACCAGCGCAACGCTCACAACAAGGAGACCAAAAAACTGAAGGAAAGGATTCACTGCTGTGCGGCGGCGATGGTGCATCAAAGTGCTCCAAACGGTAAAAGGTGTAGGCAGTGTACAGAATTGAAAAAAGTCGCGCAAGATCAACAGCTTGCACGACTTTTCAATAAAGTAAGTGAATTATAGGTTCACGCCTCAACCTTGTGCGGCCACACGGTCAGCTTTACTTTGTAATTTATTCAACGCGCTCAGATAGGCTTTGGCGGAGGCAACCACGATGTCCGGGTCCGATCCCACGCCATTCACGACACGACCGCTGTTTTGCAGACGCACCGTGACTTCGCCCTGGCTTTCGGTCGATCCACTGATGGCGTTGACCGAATACAGAACCATTTCCGCACCACTCTGGACATGTGACTCGATGGCTTTGAGCGATGCATCCACGGGACCATTGCCATCGGACTGCCCGCGAACCTCCTTGCCATCCACGGTGAACACGATCGTGGCCTGGGGGCGCTCGCCCGTTTCGCTGTGCTGAGAAAGCGAAACAAACCCAAATTGCTCTTTCTCGCTGGTCACGCTTTCGTCACTCACCAGCGCCAGGATGTCCTCGTCAAAAATCTCGCTCTTGCGGTCAGCCAGCTCTTTGAACTTTGCGAACGCATTGTTGACATCGGTTTCGCTTTCCAGTTGCACGCCCAGTTCCTGCAGGCGCTGCTTGAAAGCGTTGCGTCCGCTCAGCTTGCCCAGAACGATCTTGTTGGCACTCCAGCCCACGTCTTCCGCACGCATGATTTCATAGGTGTCACGGGCCTTCAGGACGCCGTCCTGGTGGATGCCGCTGGCATGGGCAAACGCATTGGCGCCCACCACGGCCTTGTTGGGCTGCACCACAAAACCCGTGGTCTGGCTCACCATGCGACTGGCGGCCACAATGTGCTTGGTGTCGATGCCGACGTCCAGCCCGTAATAGTCGCGGCGCGTCTTGACGGCCATGACAACCTCTTCAAGCGAGCAGTTGCCAGCCCGCTCACCCAGGCCATTGATGGTGCATTCCACCTGGCGCGCACCGCCGATCTTCACTCCAGCGAGCGAATTGGCCACTGCCATGCCCAGATCGTTATGGCAGTGCACCGACCAAATGGCCTTGTCGCTGTTGGGCACGCGCTCGCGCAGGTTCTTGATGAACTGGCCGTACAGCTCGGGCACGGCATAGCCCACGGTATCTGGCACATTGATGGTGGTGGCGCCCTCGGCAATCACCGCCTCGATCACACGACACAGAAAATCGGGGTCGCTGCGGTAGCCGTCTTCGGGGCTGAACTCAATATCGCCCACCAGGTTGCGCGCAAAGCGCACCGACTGCTTGGCCTGCTCCAGCACCTGCTCTGGCGTCATGCGCAGCTTCTTTTCCATGTGCAGCGCCGACGTCGCGATAAAGGTGTGGATCCGTGCGCTGGCCGCACCCTGGAGGGCCTCGGCTGCGCGCGCGATATCGCGATCATTCGCGCGGGACAGTGAGCAGATGGTCGATTCCTTGATCGCATTGGCGATCGCCTGGACGGCTTCAAAATCCCCGTTGGAGCTGGCTGCAAAACCGGCTTCAATCACATCCACCTTCAGGCGCTCAAGCTGGCGGGCAATGCGCAGCTTTTCGTCTTTGGTCATGGATGCGCCGGGCGATTGCTCGCCATCACGCAAGGTGGTGTCAAAAATGATGAGTTTGTCAGCCATTTGGTCTCTCCTGATACTGATGGGGTGGCCCGCAACGTCGAAATTCTGGCGCCCAAAACAAAAGGCCCGTTGCGGGTGCATACGGGCCTTTGTGGAAAAAGTGTGCGCGTGCGCCTACCGTCTCCGCCCGTGGGGAGATAGCAGTAGAGCCAGTGCAAACATATTCATGCGATCCAATGTAGCACAGTTTTTTACGCCCTGCAGCCGTCACCGGTGCAGTCCCCGTTCGTCGGGCTCGTCGGTTGACATGCTGATCACACTGCTGTGTTGCCCCTTGGCCTTGCGCCATGCATACACGGCATAGCCGCTCATGCCATACACAACAAAAACGCCAAACATGACAATCGGCGGGTGGATATTGATGACTGCAATGCCCAGGGCAATCAGCACGATGACAGCGAAGGGCACGCTCTTTTTCATCTGCACGTCCTTGAAGCTATAGAACGGCACATTGGTCACCATGGTGAGCCCCGCATACAAGGTAAAGGCAAACATGATCCAGGTAACCTGGTTCCAGGTCAGCCACAGGTCCTCACCCCTGCGCACCCCCAGCTCGGTCATCAGCCAGATGAAGCCCGCCACCAGCGCGGCCGCAGCGGGCGATGGCAGCCCCTGAAAATAACGCTTGTCTACCACGCTGGTGTTGACGTTGAACCGCGCCAGCCGCAGCGCCGCACACGCACAATAGACAAACGCGGCAATCCAGCCCCAGCGGCCCAGACCCCTGAGCGACCATTCGTAGGCAATCAGGGCCGGCGCCGCACCAAACGACACCATGTCGGACAGCGAATCCATTTGTTCGCCAAAGGCGCTTTGCGTGTTCGTCATGCGCGCCACCCGGCCGTCCAGGCTGTCGAGCACCATGGCACAGAAAACGCCCACGGCGGCCATGTCAAACCGGCCGTTCATCGCCATCACGATCGAATAGAACCCACCGAACAATGCCGCCAGCGTGAACAGGTTGGGCAGGATGTAGATGCCCTTGCGCCGTTTGCGCACCATCACACCAGGATTTTCAGTAGATTCACTGCCATCATGCATCAAATAGGCCTCCAGCCCTTGCCCATCATGCGCAAGCAGCTCTCAAATTTATAGTATTCAGTCATCACCCGCAAAACAGGCAAACCACCGCGTGCGCCCAAGGCGAAGGCAGCAGTGTAGCGCCTGCCCACACAGCACCCCGGCCACAAAAAAGGCCACCGAAGTGGCCTTGGAATGCTTCAGAAATGAAGCATCAGTTGCGGGTCTGGTCGACCAGCTTGTTCTTGGCAATCCAGGGCATCATTGCGCGCAACTGGCCGCCCACCTTTTCGATGGAGTGGTCAGCCGTATTGCGGCGGCGCGCGGTCATGCTGGGGTAACCGGTGCGACCTTCCAGAATGAACATCTTGGCGTATTCGCCGTTCTGAATGCGCTTGAGGGCGTTGCGCATGGCTTCGCGCGACTGGGCGTTGATCACTTCGGGGCCGGTCACATACTCGCCGTATTCGGCGTTGTTCGAGATCGAGTAGTTCATGTTGGCAATGCCGCCTTCGTAGATCAGGTCCACGATGAGCTTGAGCTCGTGCAGGCACTCGAAGTAGGCCATTTCAGGCGCGTAGCCGGCTTCGACCAGGGTTTCATAACCCATCTTGATCAGCTCGACGGCGCCGCCGCACAGCACGGCCTGCTCGCCGAACAGGTCGGTCTCGGTTTCTTCCTTGAAGTTGGTCTCGATGATGCCGGCCTTGCCGCCACCATTGGCCATCGCGTAGCTCAGGGCCAAGTCACGGGCCTTGCCCGTCTTGTCCTGGTGCACCGCCACCAGGTGGGGCACGCCGCCGCCCTGGGTGTAGGTGTTGCGCACGGTGTGGCCAGGAGCCTTGGGGGCCACCATCCACACGTCCAGATCGGCGCGGGGAACGACCTGGTTGTAGTGCACATTGAAGCCGTGGGCGAAGGCCAGCGATGCGCCTTGCTTGATGTTCGGCTCGACATTGTTCTTGTAGACGCCAGCGATGTCTTCGTCGGGCAGCAAGATCATGACCACGTCAGCAGCCTTCACGGCGTCGTTGACTTCCATCACCGTGAGGCCAGCCTTGCCGACCTTGTCCCACGAGGCGCCGCCCTTGCGCAGACCGACCACGACCTTCACGCCACTGTCGTTCAGGTTTTGTGCATGGGCGTGGCCCTGCGAGCCATAGCCGATGATGGCAACGGTCTTGCCCTTGATCAGGCTCAGGTCACAGTCTTTGTCGTAGAAAACTTTCATGGGTCGCTCCGGTTGAAATGCGTTGTTGGGGGTTGAAAACTAAACAGTCGATTGTCTTACATAGGATTCGACGTCAACCGGATAACCAGGCGGGGAACCGCAAACAGTGCTCTGGCACGGCAAGGCGACCCAGCACCGTTAGCTGGTTGAAGGCGAATCCGTTACACGCGCAAGATGCGCTCGCCGCGCCCGATGCCGCTGGCACCGGTGCGGACGGTTTCCAGGATCGCCGTGCGGTCGATCGCCTGCAAAAAGGCATCGTTCTTGGACTGGTCGCCAGTGAGCTCGATGGTGTAGCTCTTTTCGGTGACGTCGATGATGCGGCCGCGGAAGATGTCGGCCATGCGCTTCATCTCCTCACGCTCCTTGCCCACCGCACGCACCTTCACCATCATGAGCTCGCGCTCGGTGTAAGCGCCTTCGGTCAGGTCCACCACTTTCACCACCTCGATGAGACGGTTCAGGTGCTTGGTAATCTGCTCGATCACGTCCTCGGAGCCCGTGGTCTGGATGGTCATGCGCGAGAGCGACGCATCCTCGGTAGGCGCCACGGTGAGCGACTCGATGTTGTAACCCCGGGCAGAGAACAGGCCCACAACGCGCGACAGCGCGCCGGGTTCGTTTTCGAGCAAAACGGCAATGATGTGTTTCATAGTGTCCAGATTCCTCTTTTTGCTGCCCTCCCCCATGCACGGTAATGCACGGGCTTGGCAGGCAATAGATTCGTCAAAAATTGAATGCTATTAAATTAATAGCTACTTACGCTTGATGGAAAAGCGCTGGAGGCCGATTTGGCTTAAAGATCTTCCGACCCCAGCAACATTTCGGTAATGCCCTTGCCGGCCTGCACCATCGGGAACACGTTCTCGGTGGGGTCGGTGCGGAAGTCCATGAACACGGTGCGGTCCTTGAGCTTGCGCGCCTCGCGCAGCGCGGGCTCCACGTCTTTGGGGTGTTCGATCAGCAGGCCCACATGCCCATAGGCCTCGGCCAGCTTGACGAAGTTGGGCAGCGCGTCCATGTAGCTGTGGCTGTAGCGGCCGGAGTATTCAATCTCCTGCCACTGGCGCACCATGCCCAGATAGCGGTTGTTCAATGCGCAGATCTTGATCGGCGTGTTGTACTGCAGGCAAGTGGACAGTTCTTGAATGTTCATCTGCACCGAGCCTTCGCCCGTGATGCAGAACACTTCGCTTTGCGGCTTGGCCAGCTTGATGCCCATGGCATAGGGGATGCCCACGCCCATGGTGCCCAGGCCACCAGAATTGATCCAGCGGCGCGGCTCGTCAAAGCGGTAGTACTGCGCGGCCCACATCTGGTGCTGGCCCACGTCGGACGTGATGTAGGTGTCCGCGTCCTTGGTCATGTTCCACAGCGTCTCGACCACATACTGCGGCTTGATCACATCGCCGCTGCCCATGTCGTACTTGAGGCAATCGCGCTTGCGCCAGCCTTCAATGGTGTCCCACCAGGCGGCGAGCGCGCCGGTGTCGGGGCGGGTGCTGCCTTCGCGGATCATCGAGATCAGCTCGGTCAGCACGTCTTTCACATCGCCCACGATCGGAATATCGACCTTGACGCGCTTGGAGATGCTGGACGGGTCGATGTCCACATGGATGATCTTGCGCTCGTTCTGCGCAAAATGCTTGGTGTTGCCGATCACGCGGTCGTCAAACCGCGCGCCAACCGCCAACAGCACATCGCAGTTCTGCATGGCATTGTTGGCTTCGATGGTGCCGTGCATGCCCAGCATGCCCAGGAATTTGCGATCCGACGCCGGATAGGCACCCAGGCCCATCAACGTGTTGGTCACGGGGTAGCCCAGCATGTCGACCAGGGTACGCAACTCGTTGGTGGCATTGCCCAGCAACACACCACCGCCAGTATAGATATAGGGGCGCTTGGCCGCCAGCAGCAACTGAAGCGCCTTGCGAATCTGGCCGCCGTGGCCCTTCTTTACCGGGTTGTAGGAGCGCATTTCCACGGTTTGGGGATAACCGGAGTAAGGCACCTTCTTGAACGAAACGTCCTTCGGAATGTCGACCACCACGGGGCCAGGTCGGCCGGTGCGTGCGATGTGGAAGGCTTTTTTCAGCGTCATGGCCAGATCGCGTGGATCCTTGACCAGGAAGTTGTGCTTCACGATGGGGCGCGTGATGCCCACCGTGTCGCATTCCTGGAACGCATCCAGACCGATGGCCGCCGTGGGCACCTGGCCGGAGATGATCACCATGGGAATGCTGTCCATGTAGGCCGTGGCAATGCCGGTCACGGCATTGGTAAGCCCCGGGCCTGAAGTGACCAGCGCCACACCCACCTCGCCGGTGGCTCGTGCGTAGCCGTCTGCCGCATGCACTGCTGCCTGTTCATGGCGCACCAGCACATGCTGAATGGTGTCTTGCTTGTACAGCGCGTCGTAGATGTACAAAACTGCGCCGCCTGGGTAGCCCCAGATGTACTGAACGTTTTCGGCCTGCAACGACTTGACGAGAATTTCAGAACCCATGAGGTCCTGAGAGCCGGAGGCGGGGAAGTTGCCTTGGGAGGCAGCGGCTGCCGATGTGAGTTCAGCCTTTGTGATTTCCATGATCAACCTTTGTGAATTTCTCTGACGAAAAACCTTGGGTGCTCCTCGCATGGACTCTCGTGAAGCCAGCTCGGAACTTGAGGCCAAGGACATGGGCGGGATGATTGCCGCGCCCGACCGTGACCCGTTTGCCTTTTGAATTGCAAACGAAATTATCGCACTGCAACACGAACAAAACCAGCTATTCGCGGAAAATTCAGCGCCCAATGCGATAATTGAATGGCTATGACCGCTCTATCGTGCGTTCTCGCACGACATCGACCCTCCCGGGCTGACTCCTCTTGGCAACAGAACAAGAACTCTCCGATTTCCTCAAAAGTGTAGAAAAGCGCGCATTCAAGCGCTCGATCTATCACGTCCGCAACGAGGAAGCGGCCCTGGACATTGTTCAGGACAGCATGCTCAAGCTGGCCGAGCACTACGGCGACAAGCCCCCGGGCGAGCTGCCCATGCTCTTTCAGCGCATTCTGTCGAACTGCACGCTGGACTGGTTTCGTCGCCAGAAGACGCGCAATGCGCTGTTTTCCAGCATGAGCGACTTTGATGGACCGGGCGACGATGGCGCAGAATTTGATCTGCTTGAAGCCTATGCCGGCCCCGACAATGGGGAGCGGGCTGAAAGCGCGGAAGATCTGGCGCGGCGCGCGCAGACCTTCAAGGACATCGAAGCAGAGATTGAGGAGTTGCCAGCACGTCAACGGGAAGCGTTTCTCATGCGTTACTGGGAAGAAATGGATGTCGCAGAAACAGCAGCCGCCATGGGCTGCTCCGAAGGCAGCGTCAAAACACACTGTTTTCGTGCAGTACAGGCCCTCAGCAAGGCACTGAAGGCAAAAGGAATCGAGCCATGAACAAAGCAAACACTCTCCCCACCGAAATGGCGGCAGATCGTTTCGCCCGCCGCGTCACCGCGCGACTGACCAGTGGAACGGATGACCTGCCCTACGATATTTCCGAGCGGCTGCGCGCCGCCCGCATGCAGGCACTGGCCAAGCGCAAAGTCGTCGTGCAGGTCCGGCGTGCAGCCCCTGCCGTTCTGCATTCAGGCAACACGGCGGTGCTCGGCGGTGGCAACGAACGCAGTGGCTGGTGGAGTGCGCTGGTTTCGGCCATCCCGGTAATGGCCCTGCTGGTGGGACTTGTGGTGATCAATGACTCCCAGGACGAAATCGGCACCAACGAAGTGGCAGAAGTCGACGCTGCATTGCTGACCGATGATCTCCCCCCTGCAGCCTATTCCGACCCCGGTTTTGTACAGTTCCTGAAAACAGCCCATTCCAGCAACTGATTGCGCCCTTTTTTACTGCATGCACTCAAGTTCACCTGACGCCCGCCTCACCATGCCAGCCTTCGTGCTGGCTTTGGTGCTTTTAGGCGCGCTCGCGGCAGGCGGCGTGTCAGTGCTCAATCAGGTGCGCATGGCACCCGGCACCCTGCTTCCAGCCGCTGCTCTGGCACCCAAGTCTGGTGGCAAGGGCGCCCCCGGCACTGTGACCGACCCGACCCGGCAAACCCATGCCGGCCCGGGCTGGGAAGTTCTGAACACGCCCCAAAAATTGGCACTTTACCCACTGGCGGAACGTTGGGCACTTCTCAGCGAGTTGCAAAAACGGCGCTGGCTCGCCCTCGCCCAGAATTTTCCGACGCTGCCTGAAACCGAGCAGGAAAAGCTGCACAGTCGCATGACGGAATGGGCCAGCCTCAGCGCGCAGCAGCGCAATCAGGCAAGGCTCAACTATGCCGACTCCAATCGCCTGGCCCGCGACAACAAACTCGCCCAATGGCAAGCCTATCAGGCGCTGAGTGACGAAGAAAAGCGCAAGCTGGCTGCCCGCGCGGCAACCAAATCACAGGGCGCAGCCCCGGCGATCAAACCGGTTTCTCCCCGCAAGCTGGCACAGATTCCGGCGGCCTCGGAGGTCAACCCCAACCGCCCCAACCAGCCCAAGATTCCGCCCGTGAAGAGCCTGTCGCCGCGCGCTGCAACGCCGGTGCAGCCCGCCCCAGCGGCCGCGCCCGGCGCCCCTGGATATCCTGCACCGGCGCCGGCTCCTGTGGTGGAAACCAGCCCGGTCAACGTGCCTGTGGCCGAGCCAGTCACGCTGCCGCCCCTGTCGGCCACACCGCCCGCCCATAACCTTGCCCCAGGGGGGCACGATGCGCCCCTGCATGCTCCCCCGTAATTTGCATGTCTGCCTTGCCCTCCCCTGACGCACTGCCTGCCGCTGTGGCAGCACCCCTGAATCTGCAAGCCCCCCGCCTGATCCGCCGCATGGCATGCTGGATGTACGAAGGCATCCTGATGTTCGGCGTGGTCTTCATCGCCGGCTACCTGTTTGGCACCCTGAGCCAGACCCGCAACGCCATGGACAACCGCCACGCGCTGCAGGCCTTCCTGTTCGTGGTGTTTGGCATCTACTTCACCTGGTTCTGGGCCAAGGGGCAGACGCTGGCCATGAAGACCTGGCACATCCGTGTCGTGGATCGCGATGGCCGTCCGCTCACCCAGCGGCGCGCACTGCTGCGCTACGTTTGTTCCTGGCTGTGGTTTCTGCCGCCGTTGGCCGCTTTGGCACCTTTTTCGCTGCCGGGCGGTGAAGCCACGGTGATCGTACTGGGCTGGGTCGCCGTGTGGGCGGTGTTGAGCCGTTTTCATCCACAGCAGCAGTTCTGGCACGACGCACTGGCGGGCACACGCCTGGTGCACTACGAACCTGCAAAAAAGTAAGCCCTGTTCGGACCGACCCGTTCCGGACACATCCTCCCCCGACAATCGCGGCATGCAATCATCCGACCCGTCACACCACGCACCTGCCAACCCCCAGAAGGCCCGGTCCGGGCTGAACCGCATCTGGCATGCCACCGGTTACTCCATCGCAGGGCTGCGTGCCGGCTGGAACGAAAAAGCGTTTCGCCAGGAAGCCCTTGCGGCCGTCGTCCTGGTTCCGCTGTCGTTCTGGCTGGGTCATGGCTGGGTCGAAGTGGCGTTGCTGGCGGGTTCGGTGGTGATCGTCATGATTGTTGAACTGCTCAACACCGGCATCGAGACCGCCATCGACCGCATCGGCCCCGAGTGGCACGACCTTTCCAAACGGGCCAAGGACATGGGCAGCGCTGCCGTACTGCTGTCGCTGCTGCTGTGCATCGGCATCTGGTCTGCCGCCATTCTTCAAAGGTTTCTTCATGGCTGAGCCCGCATTTTCGATCTGTGTGTACTGTGGCTCACGCCCTGGCGAGGGCGCTGCGTTTGCCCAGGCGGCTGCGGCCGTGGGCCAGTGGATTGGTTCGCATGGCGGCCAACTCGTCTACGGTGGCGGGCGCAGCGGCCTCATGGGCACGGTGGCCGAAGCCACGCGCCTGGCCGGTGGCCGTGTAGTGGGCGTGATACCGCAAACCCTGGTCGACAAGGAGCTGGCCAACCACCAGTGCGACGAGTTACACATCGTGCAGACCATGCATGAGCGCAAAGCCATGATGGCGGAGCGCAGCAACGCCTTTGTTGCGCTACCCGGCGGCATCGGAACCTTTGAGGAGCTGTTTGAAGTGTGGACCTGGCGCCAGCTGGGGTATCACGACAAGCCGCTGGGCCTGCTCAATGTGGCCGGCTATTACGACGCCTTGCTGGGCTTCTTGCAATCCAGCGTGGCCAACGGATTCATGGGCAATTGGCAAATGGACCTTCTGCACGCAAGCACCGATGTAGAGGCCGTGCTGCGCACGCTGGTGCAGGAGGCCGGTCCCGATCAGGCATCCATGCCATTGCGCTCGGTGATTTAAGAACCAAAGCCCCCGGTCGCGCAAACCTCAGCATCGGCCACCGCGCAAGGCGTACAGCGAGCTACGCAGCGCGCCTGCGGGGGGCGTCACGGATCAGATCGCTGCGTCATCCAGGTCGCCGGTGCGAATGCGCACCACGCGCTCCACGGCCGTCACGAAAATCTTGCCGTCCCCGATCTTTCCCGTGCGCGCCACATTCACGATGGCGTCCACGCAGCGCTCCAGGTCTTCGGTTTTGACCACCACCTCAACCTTCACCTTGGGCAGGAAATCAACCACATATTCGGCCCCGCGGTACAGCTCGGTGTGGCCTTTCTGGCGCCCAAAACCCTTCACCTCGGTCACGGTGAGGCCGGTCACGCCACATTCGGCCAAGGCTTCTCGGACTTCTTCGAGCTTGAAGGGCTTGATGACGGCGGTGATCATTTTCATGGGGGTCTCCTGGGGGATTTAAAAAAGCGGCGGGCCTGGCGGATGCCCGTCAGGCCCTGAATTTGCTGGTGATAGGGTAACGCCAGTCCTTGCCGAAGCTGCGGCGCGTCACGCGCACGCCCACAGGGGCCTGGCGGCGCTTGTATTCGTTGAGCTTGATCAGCCGTGTGACGCGCTCGACATCGGCGCGCTCAAACCCGGCTGCAATGATGGACTCTATCGGTTCATCATTCTCCATGTAGCGAGCCACGATCGCATCGAGCACCTCGTAAGCCGGCAAACTATCCTGGTCTTTCTGGTCGGGGCGCAACTCGGCACTGGGCGGGCGCGTGATGATGCGCTCGGGGATGGGGTTCGCCCCGGTGCCATACGGGTCGTGGGCATTGCGCCAGCGCGCCAGGGCAAACACCCGGGTCTTGGCCACGTCCTTGATGGGCGCAAAGCCGCCGGCCATGTCACCGTACAGCGTGCAGTAGCCCGTGGCCAGCTCACTCTTGTTGCCGGTGGTCAGCACAATGGCCCCGAATTTGTTCGACAAGGCCATGAGCAGCATGCCGCGGATGCGCGCCTGCAGGTTCTCTTCGGTCGTGTCTTCGGCGCGGCCGGCAAAATGCGGCGCCAGCGCGGCCTTGAAGGCCTCGAACTGTGACGCAATCGAGATTTCGTCATGGCGCACACCCATGCGCTCGGCCATGTCGCGCGCATCGATCCAGCTGATGTCCGCCGTGTAGGGCGACGGCATCATCACCGTGCGCACCTTGTCGGCGCCCAGGGCATCCACCGCAATGGCCAGCACCAGCGCCGAATCAATGCCGCCCGACAAACCCAGCAAGGCGCCCGGGAAGCCGTTTTTGCCCACATAGTCGCGCACGCCCAGCACCAGCGCATCCCACAGGTCGGCTTCCAGGCTGCACTCGGGCACCACCTCTGCTTCTATTTTGATAGCTGCTTGCGCTTGCCGGATATGCGCAAACACCAGTTTTTCCTTGAAACCTGGGGCGCGCCCCGCTACCGAGCCATCTGCATTCAGGGCAAACGAGCGGCCTTCAAAAACCACCTCGTCCTGCCCGCCCACCAGGTGGGCATAGACCAGTGGCAGGCCGGTCTCGGCCACGCGCACGCGCATGGTCTGCTCGCGCTCGGCGCTCTTGCCCAGGTGAAAGGGCGATGCATTGATCACCGCCAGCAGCTGCGCCCCCGCGCTGGCAGCAGCGCGTGCAGGCTCTGGAAACCATGCGTCTTCGCAGATCAGCACCCCGACCCGCACGCCCTGCACCTCGAAAACGCAGGGCGACTGGCCGGCAACGAAATAGCGGCGCTCATCGAACACCTGGTAATTGGGCAGCTCGCGCTTGGCATAGGTCTGCTCGATCTGGCCATGCCGCAGCACGCTGGCCGCGTTCAGGCACGGGCTGAATGCCGGGTCGCCGGCAGCCAGCTTTTGCGGATGGCCCAGAACGATCGCAAGGCCATTCAACCCCGCGGTCTCGCGGGCCACGGTTTTCACGGCATCATCACAGGCCGCCAGAAACGCGGGGCGCAGGAACAGGTCTTCTGCCGCGTAGCCACAGATGGCCAGTTCGGGCGTCAGCAACAGACGCGCGCCCTGCGCATGGGCTTCATGCGCGGCTGCGATGATTTTCTGCGCATTGCCGGGCATGTCGCCCACGACAAAATTGAGCTGAGCGGTGCAAATGGAGAGCATCATGGAACTGGAATCGGCTTTTGTAGCCGGGTTGGACACCGCCACCACAGCCCACAACGGCCCCGTGCAAAACGGTGGTCCACGGAGGCAGCATGGCTGAAGGCGCCATTATCGCGCGCGTGCTGGCATCGCCCCTGGAGGTGGACGCCACTGCCTGGAACGCCCTGCTGGCACTGCAATCGCACCCCACCCCGTTCATGCGCCACGAATACCTGGCCGCCCTGCATGAGAGCGAGAGCGCTGTTCCCCACACGGGCTGGACACCTCGGTTCATGACCCTGTGGGAGGGCGACCTGCTGGTGGCAGCCTGCCCGCTGTACCTCAAAAGCCATTCTTACGGCGAATACGTGTTTGACTGGGCCTGGGCCAGTGCCTACGAGCAACACGGCGTCCCCTACTACCCCAAGGCCGTGGTGGCGGTGCCCTTCACGCCCGTGCCCGGCACCCGGCTGATGGCGCGCGACGCCGCAGCCCGCCAGTGGCTGGTGCAGGCGCTGTGCCAGTGGTGCGAGGACGAGGGCATCTCGTCACTGCATGTGCTGTTCGCCAGCGACGACGATGTGCTGACCGGCGCCCGCGAAGGCCTGATGCTGCGGCATACGGTGCAGTTTCATTGGAAGAATGTGGCCCCCACGCTCGGCACTGACGTGTCCTCGCTGCCCCCCGAGGGGGCTCTCGCCGCCTTGGGGCGGCCCGGCGGCGGCTCGGGTGCGGCCCCCACGCTCGGCACTGACGTGTCCTCGCTGCCCCCCGAGGGGGCTCTCGCCGCCTTGGGGCGGCCCGGCGGCGGCTCGGGTGCGGCCCCCACGCTCGGCACTGACGTGTCCTCGCTGCCCCCCGAGGGGGCTCTCGCCGCCTTGGGGCGGCCCGGCGGCGGCTCGGGTGCGGCCCCCACGCTCGGCAC
>ERZ1023696.28-NODE-28-length-32478-cov-6.944917_pt1 | contig 32478 bp, 24 predicted proteins | sample MGYA00520859_ERZ1023696 | MGnify/ENA primary metagenome ERZ1023696 (study PRJEB33180, sample SAMEA4046002) | wastewater metagenome | place: Denmark | collected 2016-03-13 | study: EMG produced TPA metagenomics assembly of the PRJEB13832 data set (Local surveillance...
GCCACAGCGGCAGGGCCTCCCAGGCGCTGCGGTTGGCGCGCAGGGTGATTTCGTCGGCGGCACCGCCGCTGAAGTAGGCCCAGGCGTTGTCGTCCAGATGCTGGCGTGCGTGCGCCTCATGGTCTGCGAGGTTGACGATCTCGGGCGAAACCTTGTGCCGTGCGGGAATAGGGGGCATATAAGCAAAAATAGCACCTGGCGCTTATCCAGTAAGCGCAAGGTGCTATATAAATAAAAGCATTTTGGTTGGGTGTGACACTGCGGGATGCCGCCGCCTCACACATCGGCCCACATGCGCAGCAGGTTGTGGTACGTGCCCGAGAGCGCAATAACCGAGGGCTCTTTTTCGCCATGGGCCTGGCGCAGCCTGAGCAGCGACATGTCCATGTCGAACAGCAACTGGCGCTGCTCCAGCCCGCGCACCATGCTTTCCACCCAGAAAAAACTGCTGATGCGGTGCCCGCGCGTGACCGGCGACACCTGGTGTACCGTGCTGCTGGGGTACAGGATCATGTCGCCCGCAGGCAGCTTGATGCGTTTTTCGCCCAGCGTTTCGGTAATCACCAGCTCGCCGCCATCGTAGTCTTCGGGCGGCGTCAAAAACAGCGTGCACGACAGGTCGCTGCGCACCCAGCAGTTGTCGGCCTTGGAGTGCATGACGGCGCTGTCGACATGGTTGCCGTAAAAATTGGCACCATCGCCGTAGTTGTTGAACAGCGGGTTGTAGATGCGCCGGGGCAAGGCCGCCGAGAAGAAGAGGGCGTTGCGGTGCAGCGCCGCCTTCACCATGGTCTGCAACTGGGCGGACAGCTCGCTGCCTTGCGCCAGCTGCAGGTTGTTCTTCTGGTGAATGGCCTGGCCGCCGGCGCTGCGTGCTCCTTCAATCCACGGGGCTTGTGGCCCGAGGGCTTGCCGGAAGAAGGTGATTTCTTCGGGCGTCAGAACGTCTTTGATGTGCAAGAACATGGTGCGGTGCCGTGGGCCAGGGTCAATATCAGAAGCGGGTTTTGAGTGTGACCTGAACCGAGCGTGCAGCGCCCGGTGTGTAAAAGCCCCGGTACAGCGCATCGGCGTAGACCCGGTCAAACAGGTTGCTCACGTTCAACTTGAGCGAGGTCTTCTCGTCAAACGCGTATTCGACCATGGCGTCCACGGTGCTGAAACCGCTGGCGTAGTAGCTGCGCTGACCTTCGGGGTTCTGCTTGCCACGGTAGGTCAGGCCGGCGCCCACCCGAACGCTGGACGTGACCGCATAGGTGCTCCAGAAACTGCCGCTGTGCTTGGGCGTGAGGCCGGGGCGATCGCCCTGCACCTGGGCGCCTGTGCCGGTGGAGTTTCGTGCCACGTTGCTCTGGTCAATCTTGGCGTCAGGAATCCAGGTGTGGTTGAAGAAAACTTCCCATTTCGGCGTCATCCGTCCGGCCAGGTTGAACTCCATGCCCGCGGCGTGGCGCTTGCCCGACAGCAGTTCTTGCTGGGCTGCGGTGTCGGGGTCGGTGTTGCGTTCGTTGTATTTCTCGCTGTAGAACGCGGCCACACCCAGCAGGGCGCGGCGCTCGAACAGCTCGAACTTGCCACCGATTTCGATGTTGCGGCTCTTTTCGGCCGGCGTGTTGGCTGAACGTGCGGTGCTGTTGCTCAAGCCGGGACTGAACTGGTAGGTGTCGCCCGAGGTGTTGTACGAGGTGCCGTACGACAGGTAGTATGAAGACAGCGCATCGGGCTGGAAGATCAGGCCGGCGCGCGGGCTGAAAAGGCTGTCGGAGCGGTCGCTGCTGAGGCTGCCATTGGGGTTGCGGTAGGAGGCCTTGAAGTCGTCATAGCGCAGGCCTGCCACAAGCTTGAGGGTGTCGGTGAGCGAAATCGTGTCCTGGAAATACAGGCCCACGTTGCGGGCCTGGAAGGTGTTCCATTGCACGGGTGCACGGCCATCCGCCACGCCCACGCCGTTGTCGGGCGTGCCCACGGTGGTGGTGGGGCGGGGGGTGGTGTTGGCGTAGTTCTGGTTGCGCTTCGCATCGTCGTCGTAGTAGTCCACGCCGGTCAGCACGGCGTGCTTTTTGCCACCCCAGTTGAAGGTGTTGCTGTAGTCGCTTTGCACTTGCAGCACATCGCTTTCGCCCATGCGACCTTTGGAACCGTAGCGCGTCAGCACGGTGCTGTCGTTGATCTGACCGAGCGTGATGGCGCTGTTCTGAAAGCCGATGGTGCTAGCCAGCATGTCGCGCTCGTAGGTGCCGTAGCGCAGGCGGGTGTTCAGCTCGCCACCATCATCAAAGCGGTGGATATGGCCCAACGTGGCGTATTGCGATGACGTGTTGGTGTAGTCGCTTTCCAGCCCGTAGAAGTTGCGCGCGGGCAGGGTGGTGTTGATCTTGCCGTCTGCCGACAGGCGCCAGGGGTGGTTGTAGGTAGGGCGGCCCTTGGATTCGAGGTAGTACAGCCCGATGGAGAACTCATCACGGGTGCCGATGCCCCAGGCAAACGTGGGCGCAATGCCGCGCTTGTCCTGCTTGGCGCCGTAGTTGTCGGCTTCCTGCACCATGGCATTCAGGCGAAACGCTGCGTTTTCGCCTGTGACGAAGTTGAAGTCTCCTGTGGCACGGTGGGAGTTGCCGGTGCCGAAGGTGTATGCCGCCTCATGCTGGTCAATCAGCAGGGGAGCCTTGTTCACCTGGTTGACCACGCCGCCCGTGGAGCCCTTGCCAAACAGCATCGAGGCCGAGCCCTTGAGTACTTCCACCCGGTCGTGATTGAAGGTGTCGCGCTCGATCAGCGGTGCGTCTTTCATGCCGTCGATGTAGATGTCTCCGGCCTGGCCCAGTGAGAAGCCGCGCAGGCGCACATCTTCTTCGCCGGTTTCGCCCGCCAGAAAGGTCACGCCCGCAGTGGTGCGCAGCACTTCACGAAAGTCGTCCTGGTTGCGGTCGGCCATCAGTTTCTCGGTGAACACCGTCACGGACTGGGGAATGTCCTTGATGTCCTGCTTGCCCTTGCCCACTGTGGTTTTCTTGAGGAGCAGGGTGTCTTTGCCCTGAATTTCTGCCGTTTCCTTGACGGTCACGGTGGACATGGTGGTTTCAGGGGCGCTGCCCTGGGCCGCAGCGCCCATCGAGGCGGCCAGCATCAGGGCACCCAGGGGCAGCAAGGCCTTGTCTGAGGACATGCCAAGCGCGGGCGCGGGGTGTTGGGAAGCGGGAAAAGCGTGCGAACGCAGCGCAGTGCTGCGCTGCAGGGGGCGTGATTTAGCCAAGAGGCCTCCGTCGAAAGGTGGATGTGCAGGTGGCGCGCGGGTGCGCCAAGAGCAGGCGAGAGGCAATGGCTAGATCAACATGGCTGTGCATCGTCGTGCTGTCTTATGTTACATCAAATGCGGGTCATTCTCATTTGCATTGATGTTGACGCGCAACATTGTTCGGCCTTTCAGACGAAAAAAAACCGGCTGAGCCGGTTTTTTGGGAGCAGCAAGAGAGAGGCCTCTTACTTGACGTGCTTGCCGATCAGGCCGGCCAATTCAAACATCGACACTTGCGGCTTGCCGAACAGTTCCTTGAGCTTGGCGTCTGCATTGATGTTGCGCTTGTTGGCGGCGTCCTGCAGGTTGTTGGCCTTGATGTAGACCCACAGCTTGCTGATGATCTCCGTGCGCGGCAGCGGTGCCGAGCCCACCACGGCGGCCAGTGCGGGGCTGGGCGTCAGCGCCTTCATGAAGGCGGCATTGGGGGTGCGCTTCTTGGCGGGTGCGGCGGCCTTGGTGGCGGGCGCCTTGGCTGCGGGAGCGGCCTTTGCCGGAGCTTTTTTTGCAGTTGCCATGTTGGGTTGTCCTTGTTGGAAGTAAATTTTCACCAGCGAAACGAGGCTGTCCCACTGGCAAGGTGATGCTACTGGGAAAAAAACACCTTTCCAAGTGAGCCATGGCTTTTTTTGCCTCGATTTGTTGCGGTAGGGCACCATGGGTCAGCCTTTGACCGCAGGAGACGTCCAATGCCTTGCTTTTCGCGGGTTATCCCCGGTGGCGCGAGAACAAATTCCGCGTGTCGCTCGCAGGCCGGGGTATATGGCCTTGCAGGGTCTGCGCGACAATTCGCCGACGCCGCTGCGCGTTCGTCTTTATCCCTGCAACTTCCCGCATGAAAGGTTTTCGGCCCATGACCGCCCCACATTCCACGGCATTCAGCACCTGCGATTTCTGCGATGCGCACAAAGCTGATGACAGCGGTGCGTTTCGCGTGTTGCCTCCGGTATTCCAGAGCTACGGCGGTGTGGCCGCTTTTGCCGGCGCCGTGGCAACGGTGAAGTGCTTTGAAGACAACACCCTGGTCAAGGCAGCGGTCGACTCCCCCGGCCTTGGCCGCGTGCTGGTGGTGGACGGCGGGGGGTCTTTGCGGCGCGCCCTGGTGGGCGGCAACCTGGCCGCAGCCGCGGCACGCAACGGCTGGGCGGGCGTTGTGGTGGATGGCTGTGTGCGGGATGTGGCCGAACTCAACGATGCCGCCGTGGGGATTCGCGCCCTGGGTCTGATGCCCCTGCCTACCGAAAAGCGCAACGAGGGGCAGCGCGATGTGGCGGTGCAGATCCAGGGTGTGTGGGTGCGGCCCGGCGACTGGCTCTATGCGGACGCCGACGGTATCGTGATCAGTGCCGGGTCACTGCAGGCTTGAATTGGCCTTTTGACCCACGCGCAGTGCCGCACGCGTGGGCAAGGTGGCCAGCAGCACGCTGGCCAGCGCAATGCCAAATGCCAGCAATTGCAGGCCCGAGAACGACTCGCCCAACACCAGCACCCCCACCAGGGCGGCACTGATGGGCAACAGCACGGTGAATATGCCGCCTTGCGCCGCCGGCACGGCCTTCAGACCCGTCATCCATAGCCAGACGGTCCACATGCAGGCGGCCAGCGCATAAAACACCAGCAGCAACCAGATGTTCCAGCTCACTGCAGCAAAGTCGAATCCCCAGGCCATGTAGAGGCCCAGCGGGGTGGACAGTGCAAACCCCCACAGGTTGATCAGCGAGGTGATGCGCTTGGGGCCGAGCGCCCCCGTGAGCTTTTTGCCAATGACCGAATACGCCGCTTCGCAGATGACGGCGCCCACCAAAAGCAACTGACCCAGCCACGCAAGATTTTGAGTATTTTCGCCTTCTAGCGCTTGTAGAGTATGTGCTGAGTGCTCTGATTTTGAAAGCGAAAGCAGGGCAATGCCCGCTACCGCGCAGGCCACAGCCACCCAGGTGCGTGGGGCCACGCGCTCGCGCAGAAAGGCCCAACTCATCACCGCCACAGCCGCTGGGATGGCGGCCATGATCACGCCCGCGGACACCGCGCTGGTCAGGCTCACCCCATAGATCATGCAGACGGTGAACAGGAAATTGCCGAGGAACGACTCCAGAAACAACAGCCGCCGCACCTGTGGTGTCAATGGTGGCTCATCGGCGGGCTTCTTCAGCCAGTGCACCATGGCCAGCCCTCCGATGCCAAAACGCATCCAGGCCAGCAGAAACACTGGAATCGCAGCAGCCAGCGGCTTGGACAGCGCCACATAGCTGCCCACCAGCGCCATGCTGAGGGCCAGGCACAGATAGGCGATGGTGCGGCTGGGGGCGTTCACTGGACTGGGGCACTTGAAGATGGGAGCAGCACATCATGCCCGACGAAACGGCGCCCATCTCTCGGCTGAACAAGTGTTGTGTTGCCGCCGTGCTGCATTCGGTCCGCTACACCATGGTGCTCAGCCCGGCGCACCGGGCGCGGTTGGGTGCAGGGCTGTTCGATGGCGAGCGCATGCACCCAGCCGTGCATTGCGGCGGCCTGTTCCCGTCGCTGTTGCTGTGTCTCACGTATGCAATGAACCCACACTAAAGTGCAAACGCCCGCCGATGTACCCAACGAGTCCGGCGGCAAGTAGCCCCGGCGCACAAAACCATATTTTCACAATGCAAAAACAGTTTTTCACATCTCGGGATTGTGGATCTGCTGCAGTGCGGGAAATTTTCTCAATATGAGAAATCATTTTTTATATTGAGGAATGATCGTTCCAACTCATTGTTTTTAAATAGAAAAATTTATCTCTTCTATAAGACATAAGAGGTTGCGCAAGTCTTATAGAAGACTTAAAGTACACCCCATGAACAACAGCTTTGTTGTTCGAGATTTTTTCAATCAACCGACGGAGTCACCACATGTCCCAAGCACCGAGCCAACAACTCACCCGCGAACAGCAAATTGCAGCCTTGGAAAAAGACTGGGCCACCAACCCCCGCTGGAAGGGTGTCAAGCGCGGTTACACCGCTGCGGACGTGGTGCGTCTGCGCGGCTCGCTGCCCATCGAGCACACGCTGGCCCGTCGCGGTGCTGAAAAGCTCTGGGAAAAGGTCAACGGCGGTGCCAAGAAGGGCTACGTCAACGCTTTCGGCGCCATCTCTGCTGGCCAAGCCATGCAGCAGGCCAAGGCCGGCCTCGAAGCCGTGTACCTGTCGGGTTGGCAAGTTGCCGCTGACGGCAACACGTCGGAAACCATGTACCCCGACCAGTCGCTGTACGCCTACGACTCGGTGCCCACCATGGTGCGCCGCATCAACAACACCTTCAAGCGCGCTGACGAAATCCAGTGGGGCCGTGGCATCAACCCCGGCGACAAGGAATTCATCGATTACTTCCTGCCCATCGTGGCTGACGCAGAAGCCGGTTTCGGTGGTGTGCTGAACGCCTTCGAACTGATGAAGAACATGATTGCCGCTGGCGCAGCCGGCGTGCACTTCGAAGACCAGCTGGCTGCAGTGAAGAAGTGCGGCCACATGGGTGGCAAGGTGCTGGTTCCGACGCAAGAAGCCTGCGAAAAGCTGATCTCGGCCCGTTTTGCTGCCGACGTGATGGGCGTGCCCACCATCATTCTGGCCCGCACCGACGCAGAAGCTGCCAACCTGATCACTTCTGACCACGATGCCAACGACAAGCCCTTCCTGACCGGCGAGCGCACGCAAGAAGGCTTCTACCGCGTCAAGAACGGCCTGGAGCAAGCCATCAGCCGTGGTATTGCCTACGCCCCCTACGCCGACCTGGTGTGGTGCGAAACCGGCGTGCCCGACATCGGCTTCGCCCGTGAGTTCGCCCAGGCTGTGCTGGCCGCCAACCCCGGCAAGCTGCTGTCGTACAACTGCTCGCCATCGTTTAACTGGAAGAAGAACCTCAACGACTCGCAGATCGCTTCCTTCCAGGAAGAGCTGTCGGCTCTGGGCTACAAGTACCAGTTCATCACGCTGGCCGGTATCCACATCAACTGGTTCAACACCTTCCAGTTCGCCCACGCCTACGCCCGCGGCGAAGGCATGAAGCACTACGTCAACATGGTGCAAGAGCCCGAGTTCGCAGCCCGCGAAAAGGGTTACACCTTCGTGTCGCACCAGCAGGAAGTGGGCGCAGGCTACTTCGACGACGTGACCACCGTGATCCAGGGCGGCTCGTCCTCCGTGAAGGCCCTGACGGGTTCGACCGAAGAAGAGCAGTTCCACTGATCTGCCGCGCTACTGCGCAAAAGCCCGAAGCAGCCGCTTCGGGCTTTTTTGTTGGCGCAGGGTAAAATGCGCGCATCGATCAATGCACAAGGGCGAGAAAGGCATGCTGGTTATGACACCGCGAACTACATCGGAGATGTTGACCGGCCGTTGAGGCTGGCCGTTCGCGCCTGCACGAGATTTCACTCTCTCACCCTTGGAAAGCGCGGACCCGTACCGCGCTTTTTTGTTTTTGGGCCACGGCAAGCGCTCACACCACCTGAAAAGATTTGACAAGGACTCCCATGATTTACATCACGCTCCCCGATGGTTCCCAGCGCGAATTTCCCGGCCCGGTCACGGTGGCCGAGGTGGCCGCCACGATTGGCGCGGGTCTGGCCAAGGCCGCTTTGGCCGGCAAGATCGGCGACAAGGTGGTGGACACCAGCCACCAGATCACGGCAGACAGCCCGCTGTCCATCGTCACGGCCAAGGATGCTGATGGTCTGGACGTGATTCGCCACTCCACGGCCCACTTGCTGGCCTATGCGGTGAAAGAGCTGTTCCCGGACGCGCAGGTCACCATCGGCCCGGTGATCGAGAACGGCTTCTATTACGACTTTGCCTACAAGCGCCCCTTCACGCCGGAGGACCTGGTGGCGATCGAGAAGCGCATGACCGAACTGGCTGCCAAGGACGAGCCCATCGTGCGCCGCGTGCTGCCGCGCGACGAGGCCGTGCAGTATTTCAAGGGCCTGGGCGAGCACTACAAGGCCGAAATCATTGCCAGCATTCCCAGCAATGAAGACGTGAGCCTGTACCGCGAAGGCAGTTTTGAAGACCTGTGCCGTGGCCCGCACGTCCCGAGCACGGGCAAGCTCAAGTTCTTCAAGCTCATGAAGGTGGCGGGCGCCTACTGGCGCGGCGACCACCGCAACGAGATGCTGCAACGCGTTTATGGCACGGCCTGGGCGACGAAGGACGAACTCCAGCAGTACCTGACCATGCTGGAGGAGGCCGAGAAGCGCGACCACCGCAAGCTGGGGCGCGAACTCGACCTGTTCCATATTGACGAACACTCGCCCGGCACGGTGTTCTGGCACCCCAAGGGCTGGACGCTGTGGCAGGAGGTGGAGCAGTACATGCGCCGCGTTTACCGCGACAACGGCTACCAGGAGGTCAAGGGTCCGCAGATTCTGGACAAGACGCTCTGGGAAAAAACCGGTCACTGGGACAAGTACCGCGACAACATGTTCACGACCGAGAGCGAGAAGCGCGACTACGCCCTCAAGCCGATGAACTGCCCGGGCCACATCCTGATCTTCAAGCAGGGCATCAAGAGCTACCGCGACCTGCCCCTGCGCTACGGCGAGTTCGGCCAGTGCCACCGCAACGAGCCGACGGGCGGGTTGCACGGCATCATGCGTGTGCGCGGCTTCACGCAGGATGACGGGCACATCTTCTGTACTGAAGAGCACATCCTGCCCGAGTGCACGGCGTACACAGCCTTGCTGCAAAAGGTTTACAAGGACTTCGGCTTCGAGAACATCATCTACAAGGTGGCCACGCGCCCCGAGGCGCGCATTGGCTCAGACGAAAGCTGGGACAAGGCCGAGCATGCGCTGATGGAAAGCCTGCGGGCCTCGGGCTGCGAGTTCGAGATCGCCCCGGGCGACGGCGCCTTCTATGGCCCCAAGATCGAGTACACGCTCAAGGACGCGATCGGGCGCCAGTGGCAGTGCGGCACCATGCAAGTGGACTTCTCCATGCCCGAGCGGCTGGACGCCGAATATGTGGGGGAAGACGGCGCCCGCCACCGGCCCGTCATGCTGCACCGCGCCATCGTGGGAAGCCTGGAGCGCTTCATCGGTATCCTGATAGAGCAGCACGCCGGGGCCTTGCCGGTGTGGCTGGCGCCGGTGCAGGTTGCAGTGCTCAACATCACCGACGCACAGGGCGATTACTGTCGTGAAATTGCCGCAAAACTGCAAAAAGTGCTGCCCCATCAAGACCTTAGGGTGGCGCTCGATCTGCGCAACGAGAAGATTACGTATAAAATACGCGAGCATTCGTTGCAAAAGCTGCCTTACATACTCGTCGCTGGTGACAAGGAGAAGGCAGCAGGAGCCGTCGCAGTGCGCGCCCGGGGTAATCGAGATCTCGGCGTGATGTCCGTTGAAGCGTTCGCAGAGCTGATCGCCCAAGACATCGCTTCCAAAGTGTGATTTTGAATGAAAACATGCTTTGGCGTGCGCCCACGGTGCGGTTTTAGCTACTATTTTTGTAGCATTTTGATTCAAGGAAGATAGCCATCGCTACTGAATTTCGTGATCGTCGCCACCGTGAAGAGCGCAAGCACCGCCTGAACCGTGAAATCATGGCCCCTGAAGTCCGTCTTTCCGGGCCAGAGAATGAGCCTTTGGGCGTTGTGAGCTTGATGGAAGCCTTGCGCATGGCCGGCGAGTTGGACGTGGATCTGGTGGAGATCGCCGCGACGGCGAACCCCCCAGTGTGCCGCCTGATGGACTATGGCAAGTTCAAGTACCAGGAACAAAAGCGTGCTGCCGAAGCCAAGGCCAAGCAGACGGTCATCGAGATCAAGGAAGTCAAATTCCGTCCGGGTACGGACGATGGCGACTACAACATCAAGATGCGCAATATTCGCCGTTTTCTGGCGGATGGAGACAAGTGCAAGATCACGCTGCGGTTCCGCGGTCGTGAAATCACGCACCAGGAACTGGGTTTGGCCTTGCTCAATCGCATTCGCGACGAGTTGGCTGACACCATCCTGATTGAGCAGTTTCCCAAGCTGGAAGGCCGCCAGATGATCATGATGATCGCTCCTGGCAAGAAGAAGCCAGCTGCGCCCAAACCGGCTGCAGAAGCTGCTCCGGCCTCTGGCACTGCGGCCTGATGTGAAATGAATTTGAGGATTTGAGTGCCGAGCCCGCAATGGCGCGGCATTCGAAAAGGTGGTGCTTTGGCGCTGCCGAACGAGAGGCGAAAGTCTTTCGATAAAAGTGGCTCGGGGCCAACAAGTTTGCAGATCGGTTTGCAAACGCCTCACGAGCACAACGAAAAGGAGCATTCACATGCCCAAAATGAAGACCAAGAGCAGCGCGAAAAAACGTTTCCGCGTTCGTCCAGGTGGCACCGTCAAGCGCGGTCAAGCCTTCAAGCGTCACATCTTGACGAAGAAGACCACCAAGAATAAGCGCCATTTGCGTGGTGCGGTTGCTGTGCATGAGACCAATATGGCCTCGGTTGCACAAATGCTGCCCGGCATGGGCATTTAATAACGACGAACAAGGAGTACATACATGCCTCGCGTCAAACGTGGTGTAACGGCCCGTGCCCGTCACAAAAAAGTTCTCGCCCTTGCAAAGGGTTTCCGTGGTCGCCGCGGTAACGTCTTCCGGATCGCCAAACAGGCGGTAATGAAGGCTGGGCAATATGCCTACCGTGACCGCCGCACCAAGAAGCGCGTGTTCCGCCAGTTGTGGATTGCCCGTATCAACGCCGCTGCACGTGAACTGGGCCTGACCTACAGCCAGTTCGCCAACGGCCTGAAGAAGGCATCCATCGAGATCGACCGCAAGATGCTGGCCGACCTCGCCGTGCACGACAAGGCTGCCTTTGGCAGCATCGTGGAACAAGTCAAGGCCAAGCTGGCTGCTTGAGTTCATGATGGGCGGCTATCTTTTTGATAGCTGCCTGCGCAATAACAACAAGGGCTAGAGCTTGAAAAGGCACTAGCCCTTGTTTATTTTCAAGAGTCGATATGAACGAGTTGGATTCCCTGGTCGAAAGCGCGACGCAGCTGTTTGCCCAAAGCGCCACCCCCGCTGATCTGGAAAATGCAAAAGCGCAGTTTCTGGGCAAGTCGGGCCGCGTGACGGAGCTCATGAAGGGCATGGCGCAGCTGTCGGTAGACGAAAAGAAGTCCCGCGGCGCCGCCATCAACGTCGCCAAGCAGGCCATTGAGGCAGCCCTTACCGCACGCCGCCAGGCGCTGGCCGACGCTGAGCTGCAGGTGCAGCTCAAGGCCGAAGCGCTGGACGTAAGCCTGCCCGGCCGCCAGCGCGGGCAGGGTGGTCTGCACCCGGTATCGCTGACGCTGGAGCGCATCCAGGGCATCTTCGGCTCCATGGGCTTTGATGTGGCCGAAGGCCCTGAAATCGAAACCGACTGGTTCAACTTCACCGCACTGAACACGCCGGAAGACCATCCTGCGCGTTCCATGCACGACACCTTCTATGTCGAGGGCGGCACTGCCACCGCCCCCAACCTGCTGCGCACCCACACCAGTCCCATGCAGATCCGCCACGCGGTGCAGCATGTCAAGCGCCACCGCGCACTGCTCGATGCCGGCCAATCCATGCCCGAGATCCGCGTCATCGCGCCGGGCCGCACCTACCGTGTGGACAGCGATGCCACGCACTCGCCCATGTTCCACCAGTGCGAAGGCTTGTGGGTTGGCGAGAACGTGAGCTTCAAGGATCTCAAGGTCATCTTCACGGCGTTTTGCCGCACCTTCTTTGAAAGCGACGACTTGGTGCTGCGCTTTCGGCCCAGTTTCTTTCCGTTCACCGAACCCAGCGCAGAGATCGACATCCAGTTCCAGACGGGCCCGCTGGCTGGCCGCTGGCTGGAGGTGGCCGGCTCGGGCCAGGTGCACCCCAACGTGGTGCGCAACATGGGGCTCGACCCCGAGAAATACATCGGTTTTGCGTTTGGCATGGGCCCTGACCGCCTGACCATGCTGCGCTATGGCGTGAACGACCTGCGCCTGTTTTTCGACGGCGACATCCGTTTCCTGTCGCAGTTCCAATAAAGCAAAAAAGTGAGCTGCTAGCGCCTTTATCCATTGGGTTTCAATATGTTTATATGTTGAAACCCAATAATGGCAAGCGCAAGCAGCTATCTTTTTAAAAGCTAACGCCAAAGAGTTTTCTCACTATGCAATTCCCCGAGTCCTGGTTGCGCGAATTTTGCAACCCCCCGCTGACCACCCAAGAACTCGCCGACACGCTGACCATGGCCGGCCTGGAGGTTGAAGAGCTGCGACCCGTGGCGCCGCCGTTTACCAACATTGTGGTGGGCGAAATCAAGGAAGCCGTGCAGCACCCCGATGCGGACCGCCTGCGCGTATGCCAAGTGGACGTGGGGCAGGGTGCCTTGCTCAACATCGTGTGTGGCGCGCCCAATGCGCGTGTGGGCATCAAGGTGCCGTGCGCGCTGGTGGGCGCCGAGTTGCCGCCCGGCGACGACGGCAAGCCGTTCCTCATCAAGGTGGGCAAGCTGCGCGGCGTGGAAAGCCAGGGCATGCTCTGCTCGGCCCGCGAACTCAAGCTGTCGGAAGACCATGGCGGCCTGCTGGAGCTGGACGCCTCTGCGCCGGTTGGCCAGGACATCCGTGCGCATCTGAATCTGGACGACACACTGTTCACCCTGAAGCTCACGCCCAATCTGGCGCACTGCCTGAGTGTTTATGGCATTGCACGCGAAGTGTCCGCACTCACGGGCGTGCCTTTGGTGCAGCCGTCGTTTCCGGCGGTGAGTGCCCAACTGGCCGACAAGCTTGCCGTGAAGGTGAGCGCGTCCGACCTGTGCGGCCGCTTTTCTGGCCGTATCGTGCGCAACGTGAACACGCGCGCAGCCACCCCGCAGTGGATGCTGGACCGGCTGTCACGTTGCGGCCAGCGCGGTGTGTCGCCGCTGGTGGACATCTCGAACTATGTGATGTTTGAGCTGGGGCGCCCGTCGCATATTTTTGACCTGGACAAGATCCACGGCGGGCTGGATGTGCGCTGGGGCAAGCCGGGCGAGCAGCTCAAGCTGCTCAACGGCAACACCGTCACCCTGGACGACAAGGTGGGTGTGATCGCTGATGACAGCCAGGTCGAGTCGCTGGCCGGCATCATGGGCGGTGATGCCACGGCGGTGTCCGATGACACCCGGCACATCTATATCGAGGCCGCCTTCTGGTGGCCCAAGGCGGTGGCAGGGCGCTCGCGCCGTTTCAATTTTTCGACCGATGCCGGCCATCGCTTCGAACGGGGTGTGGACCCGAGCCTGACGGTGGAACACATCGAACGCATCACCCAACTGGTCATCGATATCTGCGGCACGCCTGACACGGTGTGCGGCCCTATGGACGATCAGGCAGTGAACCTGCCGGTGCCCAAGCCCGTCACGCTGCGCGTGGCACGCGCCGCCAAGGTCATTGGCATGCCCTTGACGCAAGAGCAATGTGCTGGCGCCCTGCAGCGCCTGGGCCTGCCCGTGGTGCAGGGCGAAGGCACGCTCACGGTCACACCGCCCACCTTCCGCTTCGACATCACGATTGAGGAAGACCTGATCGAGGAAGTCGCGCGCATGGTGGGCTACAACAACCTGCCGACCACGCCGCCGCTGGCACCCATCACACCCAAGCTCGCTGCCGAGGCCACGCGCAGCCCGTTTGCCGTGCGCCGGTCTCTGGCCGGTCTGGGGTATCAGGAGACGATCAACTTCAGTTTTGTGGAAGAGCGCTGGGAGCATGAATTGGCCGCCAATGTGCAGCCCATCAAGCTGCTCAACCCGATTGCAAGCCAGATGAGCGTTATGCGCTCTACCTTGCTGGGTTCTTTGCTACAGGTTTTGAAGTTCAACCTGGACCGCAAGGCTGAGCGGGTGCGCGTGTTCGAGCTGGGCCGTGTGTTTTTGCGCGATGCCAGCGTGCGCAACACCGACACCACCGTGGAAGGTTTTCACCAACCCATGCGCGTGGCGGGTCTGGCCTATGGTCCCAATGACATGCTGCAGTGGGGCCGCAAAGAGCAGGCCATTGACTTCTTCGATGTGAAGGGCGATGTGGAGGCCTTGCTGGCGCCGTTGCGTCCCACCTTCGAACCGGGCGCCCACCCGTCCATGCATCCCGGTCGCTGCGCGCGCGTGCTGGTGAACGGGCGTGCCATCGGCTTTGTGGGCGAGTTGCATCCGCAATGGCGCCAGTCGTGGGATCTGCCCCAGGCGCCGGTGATGTTCGAGCTGGAGCTGGATGCCGTGCTGCAGCGGGTGGTGCCGCAGTTCCAGCCGGTCGCCAAGCACCAGGCGGTGGAGCGCGATCTGGCCGTGGTGGTGGCTGAGCGCGTGACGCATGCCGAGGTGATGGATGCCATCACCGCTGCCGTTCCTGGCACCATGCTGCGTTCGGCCGTGCTGTTTGATGTGTACCGGCCCAAGCCCTTGCGCGCTGGCGAATCTGCGCCCGCAGGTGGACTGGCTGCTGGCGAAAAGAGTCTGGCGGTGCGCCTGTCACTGGGCCGGGCCGAGGCCACCCTGACAGAAGCCGAGATCGACACGGCCGTGCAGGCCGTCGTGGCCCAACTGGTCGCCCGCACCGGTGGTCGGTTGCGTGTTGGATGAAAAACCGGGAGCGCCGACGTGATTGAATTTGCGGTAGAAAGCATCGAAACCCCTGCGCTGACCAAGGCGCAACTGGCCGACCTCCTGTTCGATCAGATCGGGTTGAACAAGCGCGAGTCCAAGGACATGATCGACGCTTTCTTTGACCTGATTGCGCAACGCCTGGTGGACGGCAAGGACGTCAAGCTTTCGGGTTTTGGCAACTTCCAGATCCGGACCAAGGCGCCGCGACCGGGCCGAAACCCGCGCACCGGTGAAGCCATTCCCATCCAGGCGCGCAGGGTGGTGACTTTTCATGCCAGCAGCAAACTCAAGGAGCAGATCCAGTCTGCTGCTTCGGTTCCAGCTTCGGCTTCGGCTTTGGTGTGAGTTTTGATCCAACTGGCAACTGAATTGGCAATGCGGTCTGGCGTTTACAGGGCGTCTGCAGTACGCTAGTCAGCTTTTCGTCCGAATCACCATCCATGGGCACCCAGCTTCCATCCATTCCCGCCAAGCGGTACTTCACGATTGGTGAAGTTGCGGAGTTGTGTGGCGTCAAGCCGCATGTCCTGCGCTATTGGGAGCAGGAGTTCACCCAGTTGCGGCCCATGAAACGGCGAGGCAACCGCCGGTATTACCAGCACCACGAGGTGCTGATGATCCGACGCATCCGCGACTTGCTGTACGACCAGGGCTTCACCATCAGCGGGGCGCGCAATCGCTTGCAGGATCCAGTGCCTTCCGCGCACGATGAAGCGCCGCTGCCACCGGTGTTGATGTCGGAATTGGTGTCCATGCGCACGGGCGCAGACATCGCCCAAGGCGCGGGCACTGATGTGCTTGGCGGTTTGTTCGACAGCAATGCGGTGCGCCAGGAATTATTTGAAATTCGTGCACTGCTTTCCCTGAACTGAAGAATTTTCTGTATATAATTTAAGTCTTGTCGGCGTGTAGCGCAGCCAGGTAGCGCACTTGCATGGGGTGCAAGGGGTCGCGAGTTCGAATCCCGCCACGCCGACCATTGATAGCAAAAGCCCAGAGCCGAAAGGTTCTGGGCTTTTTTGCTTTGTGCCAGGGATGGGCACACAAAGCAGGTGCGCCGGGCCACGCGCTGCTCACGGTGAGTGGGGTGACGCACCAGCGCATGTGCGCTGCCAGATGCGGAATGCGGAATGCAAGCGGAGAGCTTGAATCGTGAGCCCATGCGTTGATAACGACGAAATCGCAGCTGTGTTGCGTGGGCATGAAGACTACGCCGCTGGCAAGGCTCAATGCACGTGCATGTGCATGTGCATGTAGAACGCTGACGTGGGCACAAGCGATAAAACCTGGTGCGATTGAACTGGCAGGCGGCCTGTGAACGGTTCAAGGCCAACCGCACCACCCTTGATACCCGGTACCTGCAAGCTCAAGCGAGCTTCGAGCAGCAGGTTTTCTGATGAGGGTGTCGGGTGGCTATTTGCACGCCACTGTGGTCATTTGGCGGGACTCGCGGGACTCGCGGGACTCGCGGGAATCGCGGGAATCATGGGAATCATGGGGCTGGAGATCAGCGCCAGGTTGTCTGCCAGCGTTGCGGCAGACAGCTCACCCGCGCGCACTGCGGCCAATCGGCCCTGGCCGTCATAGAACAGCGTGGTGGGCAGGGCCTTGTAGCCCAGGCTGCTGCCCAGCTGGGAGGTTTGGTCCAGCACCACATCGGCATGCGGCAAGCCATGCTGGGTGGCAAAGCGTGAGACGACATCGGGCGCCTCGCCCTGGTTGACCCACAGGAAGCGGATTTGTGGCTTTGCATTGCGCGCTTGCAGCAGCACCGGCATCTCGCGCCTGCAGGGCGGGCACCAGCTGGCCCATAGATTCACCACCACGGGTTGGCCGCGCAGATCTGGCAGTGAGACGGTGCGCGCATCCAGTGCCACGCCGTGCCAGGGTGGCAGGTCTGCCACGCGTGGTGGGGCCGTGGCGTGCAGCAGCGCCAGGCCCGCCAGCCAGACGGCAGTGAACGTGGCCAGACCTGCCGTTGCAGGCCGGCGCCAGGGGCTGCGCCGCAACCACAACACGGTGCAGTAGAGCAGGGCGGCACCCAGGCCGGCCCAGGGTTCCCAGCCACCGTCGCGGATGTTGATGATCGACCAGGGTGCAGCGACATATTCATCGGTGTAGCGCAATACAAAGCCCAGGCGCGCTGCCAGCAGCGCCACAAGAGCCATTCGCCAGCCGTGCGGGCCGGGCGCAAGGCCCCGGCGCACGGACAGGCGTTCATGCACCCAGACGCCCAGTTGCCAGCCGGCCAGCATGATGAGCAGTGCCCAGGGCAGCACCAGCGGGCCTAAATGCAGCATGCGTTCCATGGTCGTCAGTCCTTTTCAGCCTGGTGCAATGCCATGCGCAGGGGCGGCATCTGCAGCGCAAGTGGACAGCCGCAGCCGGGCGACCAGGCCGGGTGTGCCGGGCTCCAGCACCAGCGTGCCGCCCGCACTTTCTGCGATGCGGTGCACGATGGTCAGCCCCAGTCCACTGCCCGGATCGCTGCCAGACTTGCGCCAAAAGCGCTTCAGCGCCTGCCCGCATTCATCTGCCGTGAGGCCCGGCCCCTGGTCACGCACGCAAATTTCCACCTGCCCGTCGCCAGCGGGGCCTGCGTGCCATTGCAGCGTGGCGCTCACGGATGTCGGGCCACGGTGGTAGCGCAGTGCGTTGTCTACAAGGTTGGTGATGGCGCAGGTCAGCAGCGCCGGCGCCAGGGGCAACTGGACGGTTTCCCAGGCCGCAGGCTCGGACGGCATCTCGCGCGCGTCCAGCGTTATGGCGGGCACTGCGCTGCCTTCGTTTTTGGCGCGGTGCAGGGATTGCCGGCAGGCCAGTCGAAAGGCTTGCGCAATCTCGGTACCCACTGTGTGGCGCGTGTCGCCGGCAGTGGCCGTTTCCACGCGAGCCAGCTGCAGCAGCTGCTCCAGCGTTGCGTGCATGTGGTCGATGCCCTCACCCGCCTGGCGCAAGGCGTTGGCCACCCTGTCCTGCGCGGCATTCGGTGTATTGGCGGCCAGCGCCATTTGCGCGACTTGCACATGGGTCTTGATGGCCGTGAGGGGGGTGCGCAGCTCGTGTGCCGCATCTGTGGTCCAGCGGCGTTCATGTTCGATGCTGGCGTCCATGCGCTCCAGCAGCTGGTTCAGGCTGTCGACGAGCGGGGCCAGTTCCTTGATGTCGTGGCCTGACTTGACGGGCCTTGGGTCTTGCGGCGGGCGTTCAACCAGCTCGTCGCGCAAACGCTGCAGTGGCTGCAGGCTGAGCGTGCAGATCCACCACGTGAGCAGCAGGACGCCGACAAGCGCCAGGGCAAAAGGCAGCACCAGCGAGCGCACGAAGGTCTGCACCAGATGATCGCGCATGTCCAGCCGGTCGGCGGTGGCCACGCGCACGCCGTTTTCCTCCAGCACATAGGTGCGCCACTGCTTTCCGCCCTTGGTGATCTGGCCAAAACCCGCGCTGCCTGCGGACGCCATGTCAGGAATATTGTTGGTTCTGGCGATGGGCAAAAAATCCACCTCGCTGCGAACCAGGCTCACCTCGCAGGCCACGCCATCGCGCGCTATCACCGAGAGCAGTGCATCGTTTTGCGCACGCGGTGTGGTGGCCAGTTGCATGGGTTGGAACTGCACCACGATGCCTGCCACCATTCGGGCCGAGGCGATTAGCCGATCGTCCAGCATGGTGCGCAGTTCGCGCTGCATGTTGGTGAATTGCCAGGCCGCCACGCCGCCCCAGATGAGGCACATGGTGAGGCTCAGGCCCAGCACCAAACGCAGGCGCAGACTTTTCGGCAGGGGCGTCATGTCGTGCTGTCGCAGTAGCGGGCGCCAAGGCGAAAACCTTGACCGCGCACGGTGTCGATCACGTCGGCACCCAGCTTCTTGCGCAGGTGGTGCACGTGCACGTTGACGGTGTTGCTGCCCACGTCCAGTTCCAGCCCATAGAGGCTGTCGTGCAGCTGCGCCGGGCTCAGCACGCGCCCGCGCGCCTGCACCAGTGCCGACAGCAGCGCCCATTCGCGGCGCGCAATCTCCACGGGCTTGCCTTCGCGGGAGATCTCGCCCGTCGCCATGTTGACCTGGCAGTCGCCCAGCATCATCAGATCGCCGGCACGCCCGCCCGCGCGGCGCAGCAACGCGCGCAGTCGCATCACCAGCTCCTGCAGATCGAAGGGCTTGGTCAGGTAGTCATCGGTGCCCGTCTGAAAACCGGCCATCTTGTCCTCGATGGTGCCGCGTGCGGTGAGGATGAGCACCGGCACATCCCGCCCCTGCGCGCGCCAGTGGCGCAGCAGGTCGATGCCGTCGCCATCGGGCAGGCCCAGGTCCAGCACGCAGGCATCAAAGTCACGGCGGGCCATGTGGGCTGTGGCCTGGGCCACGCTGGCCGCCGTGTCGCTGGTGAAGCCATGCAGTTCCAGCCCGGTCTGGATGCCGCTGGCAACCAGGGTGTTGTCTTCGACGATCAAAATGTGCATGGAGTGCGGCTGTGGGGGAGTGCGTGCATTGTAGGAAGGCGGCCCTGCTGGCCGGCCTCCCTTACACGCGCCGCACTTTGACCGGCAGCCCCTGCCGAACCACCGCGCCCGACACCCAGTCAATCCAGACGTTGTCCTTGGCGGGCCGCGTAGGGTCGGCAAAGCCCAGGCTGTTCAGATTCACGCCCTGACCGTGCTGCGGGTTGTGGGCGGTGAGCTTGCCATCCACGGTATGGGCCACGGCACCCAGTTGCTTGTGTCCGTAGCCGTATTCGATGGCCACTGCCCCCTGTGCAATGCCCCCACGCACCAGTGCCACGCCTTGCACACGCGCTCCGGGGGTGCTGACCTCGATGCGGTCGCCGTTGGCAATGCCCAGCCGGGCCGCGTCGTCCCTGTTGAGGCTGATGGGGTTGTGTGGGTGCACCTGGCGCAGGCGCGAGGCCGCAATCGACATCGAGCTCATCAGGTTGGATTTGTAGGAGCTCAGGGTGAGCGGCCAGTCGCTTTCGGGGAAATGCTCGCGCATGCTCGTACCGCTGGCAAAGCGGGTGGGGTACCAGGTGGGGCAGCCCACGTAGCGCTCGCCCGTCATCGAGTGGCGCATCTTGGCCAGGCCTTCGTGCCAAAGCTGCACCGGGAACTTGTGGGCGGCCTTGACCTGTTCGCCGTTCCAGGCGTCGTCGATCTTGTCGAAGCGCCCGCCGCGGCTCATCACCATGGCAACGCGGCGCACTTCCTCGGGTTTGAGGCGCTTTTCCAGATCGGGCATCCAGCGGGTGAGGCCGGTGATGGCGATGTCGTCCTCGCTGGCTTCGGGCACAGGCTTGCCGGCCTGGTAGGCAATGTTGCACATGCCACGCAGGTAGAAGTCTTCGGACGACTCCAGGTCCAGCGGTTCGCCCTCTTTGGTGCTCATGGCGTTCTTGCCGAAGCCGGGAAGGCCCAGCTGTTTGGCGACAGCGAACACGAAGCTTTCAAAGCTTACGGGCTTGCCGTCGGTGGTCCTGGCGGTGGCGGGTTCGACCACGGGCCAGCGCACGGTAGAGCTCTTGGCAACCACGTCGGCCCATGGGGCGCCGATGCCCCAGCTCTCGTAGGTCACGGTGTCGGGCACGATGTAGTCGGCCAGGGCCGAGGTCTCGTTGATGAACGGGTCCACCGAGATGAACAGCGGCAGCTTCTTCGGGTCTTTGATGGCGTCCACCAGCGTGTTCTCGAAACCGCAGATGGCATACACCGGGTTGCTCATGTGGTTGACCCACGCCTTCACCGGGTAGGGGTAGCCCAGCAGGCCGGCGGCCAGCATTTCGCTGCTCATGCCCCCGGGGGCGGGATACCACGGAGCCTTGGCGGGATAGGGGTTCTGGCCGGCTTCCTTTTTGCGTTTGAATTCGCTGGTTTTTTCGTAGGGGAAGCGCGTGCGTGAAAGGGCCACACCCGTGGGTTTGACCGCGCCAGGGAACTGCGCAAAGTTGTAGCGCGGGCCAGGGCCAAAGGGGCCGAAGGGGCCGGCATCAAGAACCCAGCCGCCCTTGACGTTGAGGTTGCCGATCAGGTTGTTCAGCATGGCGATGGCGTAGGCGGTGTAAAAACCTGCACCGCTCATGGTGCCGCCGTGCGAGTTGGCCACGGCCTGCTTGCCGTGGCTGGTGAATTCGCGCGCCAGATCTTCAATGTCCTTCACCGGCACGCCGCACTTGTCCGAGTATTCCTGCAGCGTCTGGCGCCGCGCTTCTTCGCGCAGTTTGACGAACGATGTGCAGACGGCCATCGGCGCGGGCTCCTCGGTGGCGTCAGCTGCCTTGATCGGGGTGAAGTCGCGCTGCACCACCAGCTCAGCGGGCTGGGCCACGGTGTGCGGGGCAAGGCTGCCGTCGGCCAGTTGCACCACATACACATCTTCGGCGGGTGTTTTCTCGTCCACCGGCTCGGGCAGGGGCAGCCCCAAGTCCGCTCCGCGCAAGAACTGCCCGTAACGCGGATGCTTCGCATCGTTGATCAGCAGGTGGCTGGCGTTGCTCCACGCGGCCTCGCCTGCGGCGGCCATGGCGGACGGACCGGGCTGGCTGAGGAACCGGGCGTCGTAGCGCTCGTTGTCAATGATCCAGCGGATCATGCCCATGACCAGAGCGAGATCGGTGGTGGGCTTGATGGGCAACCAGCGGTTGTTGTCACCTGCCGCATGGCTGGAGGACATGGGCAGGATGGGCGAGACAACCACGTACTGGTACGTGTTCTGTGCACGCGAGCGTGCCTCGGACAGCTCACGTCCCATTCGCTGAAAGGGGTTGCCAGCCTGTGCCGGCGCGGTGCCGATAAACAAACCGAAACGCGAGTTCTTCCAGTCTGGCTTGCCGTGGGGCATGCCGGCAAGGTTGCCCAAGGCGGCTGCCGTGCCCACCCGGTAGGTCTGGCCGCAGTAGGCGCCGTGGTTGGACACGTTCACGGTGCCAAAAGACTGGCGGGCAAAGCGGTTGATCAAGGGCGTGCGACCTTCGTTGGAGGCATCGGTCACCAATAGCTGGTTGGCCTTTGGGCCGTATTCGGGGTTCTCGGGGTCGATCAGCGTTTGCACATCGCGGATGGCCCGCAGTCCGTCCACATGGCCTTCGCCGAACAGGTCGCCGCCTTCACAGATTTCCTTGACCAGATCCTCGAACGCGATGGTCTTCCATTGGCCCGAGCCGCGCGGGCCCACCCGCTTGAGCGGCTGCAGCACGCGATGCGGTGCGGTCTGGTGCTCGAACATGGCCGAGCCGCGCGCACAGCTGGTGGCGCGGCCTTCCAGGCCGTTGTCGCCGCCCAGCATGGCGTACACCTCACGCACCGGCGTTTCCATGGGTGCATGGTGCGTGGTGGCCAGCGGGTGGTAGGGGTTGCCGGCGACGCGCAGGATTTGGTTGTGCCCGGTGTCGACACGCACACGGATACCGCACTGTGTCCAGCAGCCCAGGCAGCTGCTGGGGCTGACCACCTGGCCAGGCTGGGTGGTGAGCTGGCCCGTCACGGGGTCGATGCGGAACTCTGGTGTCAGTGCGTTTGCGCGTGTGGCGCTTTTGGTGGGTGTGCCGGATGTGCCCGTAACCAGGCCCTTGGCTCCCTTGACCACCGTCTCGCCGTATCCGGCGGCAAACGCAGCCAGGCCACCGGCCACGGCGCCGCCGCGCAGCAGCATGCGGCGGCGGTTCATTTCGGGGCTGGTGTCAGTGCTGCCAGCGTGTTGAGGAACGGGAGGTTGGTTTTTGTCGGTCATGGGAAGTCTCTTTCAGGTCAGCGCAGCAGCCATCTAATGCTATTATTTATATAGCTGCTAGCGCTTGTCTGCATTGGGTTTTATGCCAATTTGAATGGATATCTAAGGCAAGGATCACCGTCAGGCGACTGCCTTGGCCTGACGGGCGGGAAACAGCTCCAGTGCCCAGCTGGCCAACGCCACCAGCGCCACGCACAGTCCGGCCACGCCGACCATGCCCAAGAGGCCGTCGCCGCCCAGTGGCATGTGGTACAGGTACAGGCCTGCGCCAAACTTCGGAACCCCCTGCACGCCCATGAACAGTGCCCAGCGGAAGACCCAGGCGCTGGCAGCCAGCCCCAGGCCCAGCACCAGCGTGTAGCCTCTGGCACCCAGCCGATGGCGGCCACGCAGCAGCGCACCCACCACGGCTGCGCCGCCAATGGCAGAACCCACCATGGTCATGCGCCAGACGGGGAAGTCGTTCCACAGGCGCAGCGCTGCGTCGAAGGACGGACTGCCACCGTTCATCCCCGTCAACGCCCAGGCCGTGGCCACGGCCACCAGCGCAGCGGCCAGTGCCAGCCCCAAGCCGCGAAGCAACTGCAGGGCGGCGGCACCGGGGCGCAGCGCGGCGGGCAAGAAGCGCTCCAGCACGAAGGCCACGCCCACCGTGGCCAGCCAGCCGGTAAGCGCCAGGTTGACCGGTACCCACATCGTGTTCCACAGCGGGCGTGAGCGCACTGCCATCATTTCGGCACCTGTATAGACCGTGATGGACAGCGCCGAGAGCACCAGCAGCGGAGACAGCAGGCGCATCCAGTGGGTCTTGCCCAGCCACCAGCTGGCGCACAGGGCCACGGACAGCATGACAAACACCGGCAGCAGCAGCGCGCCCACCGACATCCACGACCAGGGCGTGAAATGGGCATAGAAGTGCCAAAAACGGGCAGGCTGGTGCAGGTCGGCCAGCAGCGAAACGGGCGCGGCAATGGCGCTGACGGCAAGCGTCAGCACGGCCACCGGCAGCAGGCGCTGCAAGGAGCTGCCGGTTGAGCCCCAGCTGCACAAGGCGGTAAGCAGGGCTGCACCCGTGGCCACACCGGCCAGAAAGAAATACTGCACTGCCCAGGGCAGCCAGGCGGCTTCGTAATGCGGGGTCAGAAGTTCGATGATCTGCATGGTCGGCTCCTTCGTTAGTGCTCGGACACCAGGCGCACGCTGGCCTGACCGTCCACGCCGTTGACGAACTCGTCGGGCAGGCCGATGTAGTACACGCGCGGCGCCGTGTTCATGCCGGGCTTGAGCACCTTGATCTCATCCTTGTGCTCGGCCATGCGGCGGTTGATCTCGCTGTCCTGGTCGTTCAGGTCGCCGATCACCCGCGCGCCGCCCACGCAGCTTTCCACGCAGGCCGGCAGCAGTCCGACTTCCAGCCGGTGCTCGCAAAAGGTGCACTTGTCGGCCGTCTGCGTCTCGTGGTTGATGAAGCGCGCGTCGTAGGGGCAGGCCTGCACGCAATAGCCGCAGCCCACGCAGCGCTCGTTGTCCACCAGCACGATGCCGTCGGTGCGCTGAAAGGTGGCCTGCACCGGACACACGGGCACGCAGGGCGGCTCGTCGCAGTGGTTGCACAGACGTGGCAGGCTGACCATGGCGGGTGCCGCGCCGCCGGGCTTGTCGATCTCGTACTGCAGCACCGTGGTGCGGAACTGGCCGATAGGTGGCAGGTTTTCCACCGAGCAGCTCACCGTGCAGGCCTGACAGCCGATGCACTTGCGCATGTCCACCAGCATGCCGAAGCGTTTGCCCTCCATGCCAGGGCGGCGCGGGGGCTGGGTGGTGGCGGAAGGGCTGGCAGCGTGGCCGGCACCTGCCAAACCAAAAGCCGTGGCCATGCCCACAAGCTCCTGCAGGAACGTGCGCTTGCCAAGTTGCGGCGTGTTCAAGGCTTGGGGACGAGGGGAGGGTGTGGGTGTGGACATAAGTATTACCTGATATTCTTTTTCGATTATTATTTCTTCCGCGGATATATATTGTGTTGATGAATGTCAAGCAAACAAGTTAATATTTTTGTGTTTAATTTTATGCAAAACTTATAATTTTAATATTCATATATTAATGAAATATTAAATAATCTTGAGTGTATTACTGCGGAATGCCAGGCGATTTGCTCCCGGCGATTGAATCCAGGATTGGTGGCCGTTTTCAGTGTGGCTGTGGCCAGACCCGATGAGCAATGGCTACCGGGCAGGCGTTTGGGAAGCGGGCGTGGCTCTTTACCGGCTCGCCAGCTGGACGCTGCGCCCCTCCGACCCGACAAAAGTGGGCTTGGATGGGGGCAAAAGAGAGCGAAGATCTGTGACAGAATCCGCGTTGGGGCGGGTTTCGGGCTGATTTTCCGGAATCGTTGCCGCAAGCCTGCGACCACTTCAAAAATCCTGTTTCAACGCATTGCCTTGGGTGTGTGCGCGCAGTTGGAGCCCCGCCGCGCCTGCCATGGTTGGCAAGTGGATGGCAAACTACCCAAAGTCCCTGGCCAATTGGCTTTGGGCTTTTTTACACGCGTTCAGGGTCAACCTGCCTGGCACCGTTCTTATTCCCCCAATTGGAAATTTCATGATCAGTGGACTTGTTGCCGGAAAGCTTTTTGGGCCGGCGGAACAGCGCATCGACAAGGCAGGCAAGCCCTTTGCCGTGGCCAAGGTGCTGGCCGCCAGTGGCGATGGCGAAACGCTGATCGTGAATGTGATCGGTTTTGAGCCCGCTGTGTGCTCGGCCCTGCAGGCGCTGGGAGAGGGCGAACCCATTGCCCTGGCCGGTGGGCTTACGCCACGGGTCTGGACAGACAAGCAGGGCAACACCCGGCCTGCTCTGGACATGGTGGCGCACCGTGTGCTGACCGCTTACGACGCCAGCGACAGCCACCCGGCGTGATCGCCTGGAGATGTCTGGGCCCACCCGCCAACACTGCGTCGGCGGGCGGACACCCGGGCACACATTCAGACTCGCTCAGGCCGAGAGCGCCTGCAGCAACTCGGTCTCGATCTCGATCTGCCGCGCGTTGCTTTGCAGCTCGGGTCCCTGGATCAGAAAGGTGTCTTCGACACGTTCGCCCAGCGTACTCACCTTGGCCAGTTGCACGCTGAGCTGGTGGCGTGCCAGCACGCGCGCCACCAGATAAAGCAAACCGGCGCGGTCGCTGGCCGAGATGCCCAGCAGCCAGCGCTGGGCTTTTTCGTCGGGGCGCAAGGTCACCCTTGGTGCCACCGGAAAGCTCTTGACGCGGCGTGACACGCGCCGCACGGCCGGCTCGGGCAGCGGGCCACCGGTTTCGATGGCGCGCATCAGGTCACTTTCGACCATGTGCGTGAGTTCGCGGTAATGGCCTGGCTGGGCAGAGGCCACCACCTGGAAGGTGTCGAGCGCATGGCCGTTGTTGGCCGTGTGCACGCGCGCATCCAGAATGCTGAAGCCGGCACGGTCAAAATAGCTGCAGATGCGGGCAAAAAGATCTGCCTGATCGGGCGCGTAAACCATCACCTGCAATCCCTCGCCCGCGAGCGACTGGCGCGCGCGCACCACGGGCTGGGGTGCACCGACATGGCGAGAGAGGTGGCGGGTGTGCCATGCAATGTCGGCCGCCTCGTGGCGCATGAAGTAGCTCACATCCAGCGTTGCCCACAGCGCCTTGTGCGCCTCGAAGGGCAGGGCGTTGAGTGCCAGCAACACCAGCGCCTCGCGCTTGCGGGCCTCGATCTCGGCGGCTGCGTCGGGGGCCCGGCCACCCAGCGTGCGCAGGGTGGCGCGGTACAGGTCTTCCAGCAGCTTGCCTTTCCAGGCGTTCCAGACCTTGGGGCTGGTGCCACGGATGTCTGCCACAGTGAGCAGGTACATGGCCGTGAGGTTGCGCTCATTGCCGACACGTTGGGCAAAGGCGGCAATCACGTCCGGATCACTCAGGTCCTGCTTTTGCGCCACCGTGCTCATGGTGAGGTGCTCGCGTACCAGGAACTCGATGAGCCGGGCGTCTTCGCGGTCCACGCCATGCTGTCGGCAAAAGCGCCGCACTTCCATGGCGCCGATCTGCGAATGGTCGCCGCCGCGGCCCTTGCCGATGTCGTGGAAAAGGGCCGCCACATAAAGAATCCATGGTTTGTCCCAGCCAGCGGCAAGCTGCGAGCAAAACGGGTACTCGTGCGTGTGCTCAGCCATGAAGAAGCGGCGCATGTTGCGCAACACCATCAGGATGTGCTGGTCCACCGTATACACATGGAACAGGTCGTGCTGCATCTGCCCCACGATGCCGCGAAACGCCCACAGATAGCGCCCCAGCACCGAGGTCTGGTTCATCAGCCGCATGGCATGCGTGATGCCCGAGGGTTGCTGCAGGATGCGCATGAAGGCGGCGCGGTTGACCGGGTCGCGCCGGAAGGCGCCATCCATCACGCCGCGCGCGTTGTAGAGCGCACGCAGAGTGCGGGCTGAAAGATCCTTGAGCCCGGCAGTCGTCTGGTGCAGTAAAAAGGTTTCCAGAATCGCGTGTGGATCGCGCTCGTACAGGTCATCGCTGGCCACCTCGATGAGCCCGGCTTTCTCGAAAAAGCGCGCGTTGATGGGGCGCGGCGCGTGGGTCGAGGGGTTCAGGCGCTCTTCGATGTTGAGCAGCAGGATCTGGCTGAGTTGCGACACGGCCTTGGCTGCCCAGTAATAGCGGCGCATCAGGGCTTCGCTGGCGCGCAAGGCTAAGCGCGTGCCATCGGGCGCTTGTGACCGGTAGCCAAACGATTCGGCCACCGCGGTCTGCAAGTCAAACACCAGCCGGTCCTCGTGGCGCCCGGCAATGGCATGCAGGCGGGAGCGCACCAGGCACAGCAGGGCCTCGTTGCGCTCGATCTGGCGCACTTCAAACGCCGTGGCCATGCCGCTGGCGGCCAGTTCTTTCCAGGTGCGGCCCAGGCCGGCGGCGCGTGCCACCCACAGAATCATCTGCAGGTCGCGCAGGCCTCCGGGCGATTCCTTGCAGTTGGGTTCGAGTGCGTAGGGCGTGTTTTCGTATTTGGTGTGCCGCTGGCGCATTTCGAGGGTTTTGGCCACCAGAAATGCCTGCGGGTTCAGTTGCGCGCTGTATTGCTGCTGGAACTGTGCAAACAGTGCCCCATTGCCGCAAATCAGGCGGGCCTCCAGCAGCGAGGTCTGCACCGTCACATCCTGGGCCGATTCGGCCAGGCACTCCGCCACGGTGCGCACACTGGAGCCGATTTCCAGGCCCGCATCCCAGCAGCTGCCAATAAAGCTCTCCAGCTGGGCGCGCAACTCGCACCCTGAGTCGGTCGTGCAACCTTCAGGCAGCAGCAGCAGCACATCGACGTCGGAATAAGGAAACAGCTGGTCGCGCCCAAAGCCGCCCACGGCCACCAGGGCCAGATCGGCTGGGAGCTGGGCGCGCTGCCACAGGGCTTGCAGCAACCCGCCCGCCAAGGCGGAGAGCTTGCGCAGCATCAAGCGGATGCCACGGGTGGAAGCGCCGGTGGCCTGCATGGTGGCCAGCAGGGCCGCCTTGTCGTGGCGGTAGGCGTTCCGCAGGGCGTGAATTTCGGTCATGGGCAAGGGCGATGAAGAAAGCGGTGGGCCATGACCTGCGCAAGCAAGAGTCGTGCTTGCAGGCGCTGCGCCTCAGATCGTGAACATGGATTCAGGTGGTGGTGGCGGTCACAAACGACGGCAGCGGGGGCGAGCCGGCCGAAAGCGTCATCACCTCATAACCTGTTTCGGTGACCAGCACCGTGTGCTCCCACTGTGCCGACAGGCTGCGGTCCTTGGTGACGATGGTCCAGCCGTCGTTGCCAAACTCCTTGATCTCGCGCCGCCCGGCGTTGATCATGGGCTCGATGGTGAACACCATGCCGGGCTTGAGCTCTTCGAGCGTGCCGGGGCGGCCATAGTGCAGCACCTGGGGTTCTTCGTGGAATACCTTGCCAATGCCGTGGCCGCAGAACTCGCGCACCACCGAAAAGCCGTGCCCTTCGGTGAATTTCTGGATGGCGTGTCCGATGTCGCCCAGGTGCGCGCCGGGGCGCACCTGCTGGATACCCAGCCACATGGCGTCATAAGTAATGGCGGACAGGCGCTTGGCGGCAATCGAGCACTCGCCAATCAGGTACATGCGGCTGTTGTCGCCATACCAGCCATCCTTGGTGATGACGGTGACGTCCACGTTGACGATGTCGCCCTTCTTGAGCGGCTTGTCGTTGGGGATGCCGTGGCACACCACATGGTTGACCGAGGTGCACAGCGAGCCCGGATAAGGCGGATAGCCCGGTGGCTGGTAGCCCACGGTGGCAGAAATGGTGCCTTGGGCGGCCATGCATTCGGCGCCCAGGCGGTCGATTTCGAGCGTGGTGATGCCGGGCTTGATGTGCGGTGCGATGTAGTCCAGCACTTCAGAAGCCAGCCGGCAGGCGAGGCGCATGCCGGCGATGTCCTCTGCGGTTTTGATGGTGATACTCATGCCGCAATTATCCCATCGCCCCTCAAGCCTTGCCGGGCAAGGGCATGGCGGTGCGTGATGCCCGGTAAAATGGCGGGCTGCGCTTGCAGCACCCCTTGTGTCATTGGACCGGGGAGCGGCCGCCCCCGTGGGGCTGCCCACCCCGGTGACGCAGGAGGCCCGGCGCGCCTTACCCTCTCTCTCATCCCGAACAGGCCGCTACCGTGACCTTGCACATGACCACGCTGGCGGGCGGCAACGCCCTCAGCACCTTTCGCGCCCAGCAACTGCAGCCCGCCCTTGAGGCCATTCACCCCAGGATCAGTGGCATTGCGGCACGCTTTGTGCACCTGGTGGCCACCGACGCCGCGCCCACGCCGCCCGAGCTTGAGCGCCTGGCCGCCTTGCTGACCTACGGCGACCCGTATGCGGGCCCTGGCGACGGCACCGTCCTCATCGTCACGCCGCGTCTGGGCACGCTGTCGCCCTGGGCTTCCAAGGCCACCGACATTGCGCGCAACTGCGGTCTGGCCATTCGCCGGGTCGAGCGCACCACCGAATACCGCATCAGCCTGAAGGCCGGTCTGCTGGGCAAGGCGCCCGAGCTGACCGCCGAGCAGCTGGGTCAGGTAGCGGCCTTGCTGCACGACCGCATGACCGAATCGGTGGTGGCCGACCGCGCTGCCGCTGCCGCGCTGTTCACCGAGCTGCAGCCCGCGCCCATGGAGCATGTCGATGTGCTGACCGGTGGCCCTGAACAAGGCAGGAAGGCCCTGGAGGCCGCCAACACCCGCTTTGGCCTGGCGCTGGCCGAAGATGAAATTGACTACCTCGTGGCCGCCTTCACGGGCCTGGCGCGCAACCCCACCGATGTGGAGTTGATGATGTTTGCCCAGGCCAACAGCGAGCATTGCCGCCACAAGATCTTCAATGCCCAGTTCACCATCGACGGTGTTGCGCAAGACAAGAGCCTGTTCGGCATGATCCGCCACACGCACCAGCTGGCGCCGCAGCACACCGTGGTGGCATATTCGGACAACGCGTCGGTCATGGAAGGCCACCAGGTCGAGCGATTTGTGGCAAAAATGGCCTCTGGCGCTTATGTACTAAGCGCGAGTAGCTATGAAAAGAGTAGTGCAACCCACCATGTGCTGATGAAGGTGGAAACGCACAACCACCCCACGGCGATCTCACCGTTTCCCGGCGCATCCACTGGCGCGGGCGGCGAAATCCGTGACGAAGGCGCCACCGGGCGCGGCTCCAAGCCCAAGGCGGGCATGACGGGGTTCACGGTGTCCAGGCTCTGGGGCAGCACGCTGGGCAAGCCCGAGCACATCGCCAGCCCCTTGCAGATCATGGTGGAAGGCCCGCTGGGCGGGGCTGCGTTCAACAACGAGTTCGGCCGGCCCAACCTGCTGGGCTACTTCCGCGAGTACGAGCAGACCGTGGCCGGCGTGGACCGTGGCTACCACAAGCCCATCATGATCGCGGGCGGCCTGGGCGTGATTGACGCCCAGCTCACCCAAAAAATCGAATTCCCCGCAGGCTCGCTGCTGATCCAGCTGGGCGGCCCGGGCATGCGCATTGGTATGGGCGGCAGTGCGGCCAGCTCCATGGCCACGGGCACCAACGCGGCCGAGCTCGACTTTGACTCGGTGCAGCGTGGCAACCCCGAGATCGAGCGCCGTGCGCAAGAGGTTATCAACCATTGCTGGGCGCAGGGCGCGGCCAATCCCATCCTGGCCATTCACGACGTGGGTGCGGGCGGTTTGAGCAACGCCTTCCCCGAGCTGACCAACGACGCAGGCCGTGGCGCGCGCTTTGATCTGCGCGCCGTGCAGCTCGAAGAGTCGGGCATGGCGCCCAAGGAAATCTGGAGCAACGAGAGCCAGGAGCGCTATGTGCTGGCCATTGCGCCCGAATCGCTGCCCTTGTTCAAGGCTTTTTGCGAGCGTGAGCGCTGCCCGTTTGCCGTGATCGGCACGGCCACCGAAGAGCGCCAGCTGGTGCTGCACGACCCCGCAGCCACGGCCGACGACCAAAAGTTGCCGGTGGACATGCCCATGAACGTGCTGCTGGGCAAGCCGCCCAAGATGCACCGCGATGTGAAGACGGTGACGCGTGAATTCGCACCGATGGACCTGACCGGCGTGCCGCTGCAAAAGGCCGTGATCGACGTGCTGGCCCACCCCACGGTGGCATCGAAGCGCTTTCTCATCACCATTGGCGACCGCACCGTGGGCGGCATGAGCCACCGCGACCAGATGGTGGGCCCGTGGCAGGTGCCCGTGGCCGATTGCGCCGTGACGCTGGCCGATTACAAGGGTTTTGCGGGCGAGGCCATGAGCATGGGCGAACGCACGCCGCTGGCGGCCATCAACGCCCCGGCATCGGGCCGCATGGCGGTGGCCGAGGCCATCACCAATCTGCTGGCTGCACCCATCGAGCTGCCGCGCGTCAAGCTGTCCGCCAACTGGATGGCCGCTTGCGGCGAGCCCGGCGAGGATGCCGACCTGTACGCCACCGTGAAGGCCGTGGGCATGGAGCTGTGCCCCGCGCTGGGCATCTCGATTCCCGTGGGCAAGGACAGCCTGTCCATGCGCACGCAATGGCAGGATGGCGGCGGCAAGAAAAAGGTCACCTCTCCCGTGAGCCTGATCGTGAGCGCCTTTGCCTCGCTGGCCGACGTGCGCGGCACGCTCACCCCCCAGCTCAACGCCACCGAAGACGACACCACGCTGGTGCTGGTGGACCTGGGCAAGGGCCAAAGCCGCATGGGCGGCAGCATTCTGGGCCAGACGCTCGACCAAAGCGGCGATGTGGTGCCCGATGTGGACGACCCCCAGGACCTGGTGAATCTCGTCAACGCCGTCAACGCGCTGCGCGCCAAGGGCCAGATCCTGGCCTACCACGACCGCAGCGATGGTGGCCTGCTGGCCGCCGTGGCCGAAATGGCCTTTGCCGGACATGTAGGCGTGGCTCTGAACGTGGACATGCTCGTGACCGAGGGCGACGGCATCAGCGACAGCCGCATGGAAACCGGCGACGCCAAGAACTGGGCGCAGCAGGTGAGTGCGCGCCGCGAAGAGCTCACGCTCAAGGCCTTGTTCAATGAAGAACTGGGCGTGGTGCTGCAGGTGCGCACGGCAGAACGCAACGAGGTGATGCAGACGCTGCGCGAGCATGGCCTGTCGAAGTTCAGCCATTTCATTGGCAAGACGCGCCCGGCATCGTCCAGCATCAAAGCGGGCAAGGGCGAGCTGCAGGTCTGGCGCGATGCCAAGGCCGTGTTCAGCGCGCCGCCGGCCGACTTGCACCAGGTGTGGGATGCCGTGAGCTGGAAGATCTGCCAGCAGCGTG
>ERZ1023696.29-NODE-29-length-31850-cov-10.972953_pt1 | contig 31850 bp, 29 predicted proteins | sample MGYA00520859_ERZ1023696 | MGnify/ENA primary metagenome ERZ1023696 (study PRJEB33180, sample SAMEA4046002) | wastewater metagenome | place: Denmark | collected 2016-03-13 | study: EMG produced TPA metagenomics assembly of the PRJEB13832 data set (Local surveillance...
TTGAAGATTACACAATCCGCGTGGCGCAAGGGCTGAACACAATCGGTTTGGTGAACATCCAGTTCGTCATCAGCAACGGTGTCGTCTACATCATCGAAGTGAATCCGCGCGCGAGCCGGACAATCCCATTCCTTAGCAAAGTGACCGGCATCCCGATGGCGAATTTGGCGATGCAAGGCATCCTTGGCATCAAACTGAAAGATCAAGGCTATCGGACTGGTCTGGTTCCGTCAAAATCAGGCGTATACGTGAAGATGCCGGTTTTCAGTTTCAATAAACTGAAGAAAGTCGATACCGTATTGGGGCCGGAAATGAAGTCCACAGGGGAGATCATCGGAAAGGACGCCATCCTTTCCAAAGCGCTGTACAAAGCATTTCGTGCCGCCAATATCCAGATTCCCGAGTACGGGACGGCGCTGCTGACGATTGCCGACAAGGACAAACACGAAATCCTGCCGCTGGCGAAACGCTTGGTTGCGGTCGGGTACCGTCTGCTTGCTACACAGGGGACAGGGGAAACCTTGCTGGAGGCCTATGTGCCGGTCACGATTCTCCGAAATGGCGAAGCCAAACGGGAAATTATCCTGAAAAGCATGCACGAAGGGAAAATCCAGTTCGTCATCAATACGATGACCGAAGGCAAGACCGAGGAAACCGACGGCTACTTCATCCGCCGCGAAGCCGCGGACAACAACCTGCCGTGCCTGACCTCGCTGGATACAACCGAGGCGCTGCTGCAGGCGATGGAAATGATGCATTTCCAACTGCAGGCAGTCGGGACCGAACCAGTTTTTTAAATAGGACAGTTTAAATAAAGGGCTACCTCGTCACTTTGAGGAAGGCCCTTTATCGTCGTTATTCGGTCATTTTTTGCGCGCATATCGGCTGTCTTCTTCTCCGGCGAACGGAGGCTTCGCCGGAGTTCAGGATTCATTTCGTTTACGTTCTTCGATGAAGGTGGCTTCGTGGGAGGGGAGTCCGATTGTTACCGATGTGCTCCGGTGAGGAGGTTCTTCGCCGGAGCTGGGACGGATTAGCTCTTATTTATTATCAGCACGCCTCCGCTCAGCAGGCGCAAAAAGAAGAGGCTTTCTCATTACGAGAGAGCCTCTTTGGATGTTTTCTAGCAGAAACTATTCACCAATGTCCCGATGCCTTCAATGGTGGATTCAATGACATCACCTGGTTTCAGCCAGACTTGTTCGTCTTCCGGATAACCGAGGATGACCCCATCCGGCGTTCCGGTGAAGATAATGTCGCCGGGTTCCAAGGCAAAGTGTTGGGAAATGTAGGAAATGATCGTCGCGATGTCGAAAATGAGATGCTTTGTGTTGCTGTTCTGGCGGACCTCTCCGTTCAGCTTGAGGGAAATATCAAGATGGGTCGGATCGAGCTCATCGGCAGTCACATAGACCGGTCCGAGCGGCGCAAATTTGTCAGGTGATTTCCCCAGCACCCATTGCGGAGATCCTTTTTGCCAGTCGCGCGCAGTCACGTCGTTGCCGATGGTGTAGCCCGCTACGTGCTCTAGGGCTTCTTCCGGGGAGACGCAATAAGCTTTTTTGCCGATCACAGCCACCAACTCGACTTCATAATCGACCTTGTCCGTGCCGGCCGGAATCGGGATGTTTTCTTTATGGGCAGCCAGAGCGCTCGTGAACTTGCTGAAGACAAGCGGTTTTTTCGGGGCCTCACTTTTTGTTTCCGCAACATGGGCGGCATAGTTCTTGCCGATGCAGAGGATTTTGCCCGGACGGGAAAGGACGGGCAGGAATGTGACCTCATCCAAGGAAACATAGTAGACTGGATCCGTCAGCGTGTCCGCTTGGGCCAGAATAGCATCCAGTTGGGCGGCCTGTACCGGATCCTTCAATACGTCATCTATATAGGAAGGAACAGGCAAGGATAAAGCTGCAGCCGCTTTTGCTGCGTTCAGGAAACCGCGCTCCGTTTTGATGCCGATGCGGCTCTGCCCAGCTTCTGAGAAATGAATCAATTGCATTGGAAAACCCCCTTGAGATTAGATTAGAATTTGCTTATATCCAGTGTAGCAATTAATCTCAAAAAGCGATAGATTTAATGCGGAATCTGCAATAATTTTCGTGTTTCGGGAAAGAACACAAAAAAATTCCGCTGGATAGCGGTTACCGGTTTCCGTTTCCCAAAAAAACAGTAGTCATTCCCTTTAGATGTGATAGAATAGGAAACATAAAATTTTAATTGGATTTTCATATTGCTGTAAAATGGTATAATAGACTCGACAAAAAACTAAAGAAGCAGGGGCGAAAAAAGATGAGAGCAATCATGACCGTAACAGGTAAAGACCATACTGGGATCGTAGCAAGCGTATCGGTGGAATTGGCGCGTCTGGGCGTAAATATCCTGGATATTTCACAGACGATTATGGATGAGTACTTCACCATGATTTTGATGGTTGAATTGAACGAGGCGAATAATTCGGTCAAAGAAGTCAAAGAAGCGATGAAAAAAGTTGAAGAAGAACAAGGCTTGGTCATCCGTTTACAGGCAGAAGACACATTCCATGCAATGCATCGGATCTAGGGGGACATTTGAATGTTAAGAACTGACAATATCTTGGACACCATCCGCATGTTCGAAGAGGACAATCTGGATATCCGTACCATCACCATGGGGATCTCTTTATTGGACTGCATCGACAGCGATGGTGAAAAAGCTCGTGAAAGAATATACAAAAAAATCACCACTAAAGCGAAGAACTTGGTCAGCGTAGCGCAGGAAATCGAAGATACATATGGCGTTCCGATCACGAACAAGCGGATTTCGGTGACACCGATCGCCTTGATTGCCGGCGCAAGCGATGACACGGACTATGTAGCCTACGCAAAAACCTTGGATGCGGCGGCGAAGGAAGTCGGCGTCGACTTCATCGGCGGCTTTTCAGCTCTAGTTGAAAAAGGCTACAACAAAGGCGACAAGATATTGATCGACTCGATTCCGGAAGCTTTAGCAGTGACGGACAAGGTCTGCAGCAGCGTGAACATCGGATCCACTAAAGCGGGCATCAACATGGATGCTGTCAAATTGATGGGCGAAATCGTTCTTGCTACAGCGGAAAAAACAGCGGACAGAAACGGCTTCGGTTGCGCAAAACTGGTTGTTTTTGCAAACTCCGTAAGTGATAATCCATTCATGGCCGGCGCTTACCATGGTATCGAAGAAGCGGATTGCGAAATTCATGTCGGCATTTCCGGACCTGGTGTCGTCAAACGTGCTTTGGAAAAAGTGAAAGGCGAACCGATGGATATCGTTGCCGACACAATCAAAAAAGCGGCGTTCCAAATCACCCGAATGGGGCAATTGGTCGGGAATATCGCATCGCAAAAATTGGGCGTGCCATTCGGTATCGTCGACTTGGCTTTGGCCCCGACTCCTGCAGTCGGCGACTCGGTAGGGGAAATCCTTGAAGAGTTTGGGTTGGGCGTAGTCGGTACCCATGGAACGGTTGCTGCTTTGGCTGTACTGAATGACGCAGTCAAAAAAGGCGGCGTAATGGCTTGCAGTCACGTTGGTGGCTTATCCGGCTCGTTCATCCCAGTATCTGAGGATCATCGCATGATCGAAGCGGCTGCTGCCAACCAAATCTCGTTGGATATGTTGTTGGCGATGACGGCTATCTGTTCGGTTGGGTTGGATATGATCGCAATCCCTGGCAATACGCCGGCGACAACGATCGCGGCGATGATCGCGGATGAAGCGGCCATCGGGGTCCAAAACAACAAAACCACAGCTGTCCGCGTGATTCCGGCAATCGGCTGTGGTGTGGGTGATTTTGTTGAATTCGGTGGTTTGCTCGGACGCGCTCCCGTACAACCTGTCCATGAAGAAAGTTCGGCTGACTTCATCAACCGCGGTGGACGTAGCCCTGCACCGATCCACTCATTCAAAAACTAAATGTCAGTCAAAAAAATGGAGTTGTCCCTTCGCGGGACGGCTCCATTTTTTTTGAGTGCGACCGAAGGACGTGAGCGTGAGCTCCGGTGAGGGGAGGTTTCCCCGGAGTTCGGCCAACATTTAGTCTGCATCCTCCTGCGAGCAAGGCTTCGCAGGAGGACATCGTGGGGATTGTCTCTCTTCTCCGGGGAGCGGCACCTTGGCCGGAGCTGGGTGTTCGATTCCGGCACACTCCTTTGGCGGCAACCAGGAACGGATACTGTCCAGACATAAAAAAACGAAGAAGGGCTGCCCGGCATGAGCAGCCCTTCATTAATGTTATACCGTAATTTTTTTCTCGTAGTATTTATATCCGATGAAGCAAACCACGAAGCAGAACAGGATGAAAACCGGCACATAAGTCGGATTGGACACGATGCCGCCGATCAGAATGATGGCGGAGCCCATGATCGCGAATACCGGCATGATCCAACCGAAGAAAGGACTGGTGATGACCCCTTCTTTTTTCATGCTGATGACTTTCAGATAAAGGATGACATAGGTCAGATAACTGAAGACAATCGCGATTTCGCTGACATCTCCGCCCCCCATAATACCGGATTTTTGGGTCAGATAGTGCAACACCATCCACACAAAAGCAATTGCAAAAGCAATCTGTGCAGCAACCGGGGACAGTTGACTTTTTGGATCAATCTGTTTCACCTTCGCGCTGTTGGGCAACATATTTTTCTCAGCGAGCGCCTGCGGCAAACGCAGGATACCCATGATTACGCCATTCGTTACACCCAAGATCGCGATCAATACAAACGAAAGAATGATGCTGCCGCCGCGTTCGCCCAACAAGGAAATGCCCACTGTTGTAGTGGCTTCATCCCCCATCGCCAAGATGTACTCGGGGCCGGCGATGGATACCAGTCCGCTGAAGTAGGTCAAGTAGATGGCCAAAACCAGCAAGGGTCCGATGGTCAAAGCCATTGGCATCGTCCGTTTGGCATTTTTCACTTCATGCGTGATGTTTGTCGCGATAGTCCAGCCGTCGTAGGAGAAAGCCATAGGTGCCAATGCAGCAAGCCAACCCCAACCGACATTCGTGATCGGAACAGCCAATTCAGGAGGAACGATCGGAGCAGGCTCTTTCCAGAAAATACCTACAAAGGCGATGGCGATCAGCGGAATCAGTTTCATGATGGTGGCGAGATTCTGGAAGTAGCCACCCAATCTGAGCGAGAAATAGTTCAACAAGAAGAAGAACGCCATATAGCCTGTTCCGATCAGTGTTTGTGTTTCCAATGTGTTCGGCAGACCCAACAGCATGCAGGTGTAGATGCCGGATACCCAGCTCACGACGACGGTGATCGTTGGCAGGTAAACGAACAATTGGAACCAGCCGAACGCGCTTGCTGCTTTATCGGAGATGAACTCCTCGAAATAAGCGACGACGCCGCCGGTTTTTTCGGTCCGGTTAGCCAGTTGCGTCAAGGTGATGCTCCCAAAAATGATGCTGAATGCACCGATACAGAAAACCAAAATCCCTAATGCTACGTTCCCACCGGTCGCTCCCAAAATGTCATCAGCTTTGAAAAAGATCCCTGATCCGACGCAGATGCCGACAATCATGGATACTGCAGTAAATAAGCCGTAATGTTTCTCTTCTTTCATAAGTCACTCCCAATAGATGTATTTTTTCCCAAAAAAAAAGACGGACAGATCTGGATGGCAGCTGTGTCCGCCAAAATAATCTGTATAAATCCGTCTGCTATTATACCATCAAAATGATGGCAAGCCTATCAAACTTATAACATCAGTGCGTCAGTGGTTCTACATGGACATCTGTTTCAAAAACATTGAATACCGTGCGCAAGCAATCTTCGACTGCTTCCGTGATTTCGTGGCTGCGCAACACTGTCAGCTCCGCATCCAGCAGAATGGTCACATCAACATAGACATTTGCACCATAGCTGCGTGCGGCGATGGACGTCACTTGTTGGACATCAGGAATGTCGAGGATAGCCTGTCGGTATTCAGCCAAATGATTTGTTTCGAAACCGTCGGAAAGGGAGAAGGCACTTTCGCGGAAAATATCGATTGCAGTCTTGATGATGACGATGCCTACGAAGACTGCCATGACACCGTCCAACCAGTACAGCCCGAAAATGGAGCCAAAAATAGCGATGGCCGTTGCAAAGCTGGTAAGGGCATCACTCAGGTTATCTTTCGCGGAAGCGGCCAAGCCCAGACTGTTGATGCGGTTCGCGAGCCGGTTATTGAATATGTAGACTCCAATCATGATAACCCCTGCGATCAAGGCAGTGATACCCGACAGCACATCGGGAGTAGTAAACTCTCCACTGGTCAGTTTTGAAAAGCTTGAGAACAGAACCTGTAGGCCGACCAGAAGCATAAGCAAGGAAGTGGCGAGACTTGCGATCGTCTCTGCCTTCCAATGACCATAAGGATGATCCTCATCGGCTGGTCGACGAGCGATACGCAGGCCAATCATGATAGCGACCGTGGAAATGACATCAGTAAAATTATTCAATCCATCGGCACTCAGCGCAGCTGATCCGAAGGCATTCCCGATGAAGAGTTTTGCGAAAGAGAGGGTAACATACGCAACCATGCTGAGCCGTGCGCCCTGTTCCGCCAATTTTAAGTCCTTATATCTTTCGTTCATCGTGTCCTACTCCATTTCCTTTGAATTCATCCGGGTGTTCTTTTGCATTTTCTGAAATTGAGACAATAGAAGGATTCTACTATATTTCAGTTTGGTTGTCATCCAAAATGAATGGAAATACTGTCTACCTCCCGTTGAATAGGGACAGAAACCGGTACAACAAGGCACTTGCCCAGGCAAAACATTGCCTTTTTCTGGCGTGCCACCTACAATGGAAGGAAATGCGAAAATGATAAGGAGGCTTTTTTATGGATCGCCAGAAAGATGCTCTGTACTACACCGAACTTTTAAGGACAAAAAAGGTATCCCCTGAAGAATTGATTGTGGATGCCTTCAAAAAGATAGATAGAGAGAATCCCCGCTACAATGCCGTCGTGCATACGCGCAGGGAAAAAGCGCTGCATGAAGCCAGAACAAGGGACTTTGGGAACACTTTATTCGGTGGTGTGCCGATCTTGATCAAAGATTTGGGTCAGGACTTGGCCGGGGAGCCGTCAACATCAGGCTCGCAGCTGCTGAGGAATTATGTCGCTCCCCGCACCAGTCATTTTATCGAGGCAATTGAAAAGGCCGGATTCATCGTCATCGGCCAGACGAGTACGCCTGAATTCGGATTCAAAAACATTACTGATGCCGTCATCCATGGACCAACCAGAAACCCCTTTAATCGGGACCATTCTCCGGGAGGTTCCAGCGGCGGTGCGGCAGCTGCCGTGGCATCAGATATGGTTGCCATCGCCACCGCCAGTGACGGTGGCGGTTCGATCCGGATTCCGGCCTCTTTCACAGGTTTGGTGGGGCTGAAACCGACAAGAGGGCGGACGCCGGTGGGGCCAGGAGCATATCGCGGCTGGCAAGGCGCATCGATCAGCTTCGCATTGACGAAGACGGTAAGGGATACAGCGATGATGCTCGATGCTCTGCAGACAATCCAGGCGGCAGCGCCGTTCCAAACGCCTTTGTTTCCAAGCAGCCATTTCCAGGAACAGCAATCCGGAAAACATCGCAAGTTCCGGATTGCCTATTCACTCGAATCACCGGTGAAATCTGTCGTCAGTGCGGACGCGAAGCAGGCTGTACTCCAGACAGTGACAGTATTGGAAGAGTTGGGGTACGAAGTGGAAGAAAAAAAACCTGATATCGACGGGATCCTTTTGATGGAGGCCTACTATGCAATGAATGGAGCCGAAACGGATGCGATGCTGCGAGGGTTTGCCGCGAAACTGGGGCGGCCTTTGACGGCCGATGACATGGAGTTGGTTTCCTGGTCTCTCTATCAATACGGCCAAACAATCTCCGGTGGCGACTACTCCTTGGCATTGGGCCTATGGGACCAGGCTGCGGCCACAATGGATCAGTTTCATGAAAGCTATGACTTGCTGCTGCAGCCGACTACAGCAGCAGGTGCTCCCCGCATTGATCATGCTTTCCAAAGCGAGGAACTGAAGGAGCGGATGCGCAGAGCGGATCTGTTGTCGGCAGCGGACCGGAAAGAAGTTGTCTGGACTATGTTTGAAGAGAGTTTGGGCGTGACCCCATTCACGCAGCAAGCAAATTTGACCGGGCAGCCTGCCATCAGTCTGCCGGTATACCGAACAGATTCCGGCTTGCCTTTGGGGGTGCAGTTCACTGCTCCTAAAGGGAAAGAGGAGTGGCTTTTGGATATTGCGGCGGTACTGGAGAGGGCAGGTATGTTCATCTAAGTGAAGGCGCTGATAATTGCGGCAATCCAAACCCTCTGCAGGTGCTTATCGTCGCAGCCGTTTCGTTACTCACATTTTTTTTAATATTTTTTTCATTAAAGGGCTCTTTTTTTTATCCCATGCGAGGGAATTGGCGTGTGAGGGGGAGATGAAATGCCTTTCAAATGTTATTCTGACAAGGTTTTACGTAGATGTTAGAAAATGTGACATAGGATGTAAAGGTAGCGTTGACTTGAATGAGAATTAGGAGTATTCTTGTTGTATTAAATGACTCAATTAATTGCTAGTAAATACGATTAATTGCTGAAAAGAACTATCTTTTTCTCAACAGGCACTAACTCCTGAAGAAAAAGGATACATCTGTGTTTCGCTCAACTCAGAAGCTTCGATGGAGGGGTTGGTATGAAAGAAAAAGAGCTACGACGTTCGATGGCTGTTTTTACCATCGGAACCGTCATGCAACTGACGGATCTGACAGCTAGACAGATCCGCTATTACGAAGAGCAAGAACTCGTTCATCCTAAGCGCACAGATACTAATCGCCGGATGTTTTCATTGAACGACGTCGATCGTCTGCTGGAAGTCAAAGACTATTTGGCTGAAGGACTGAACATCACTGCAATCAAGCGGATGTACAGTACCGAAAGACTGAAGAAGCAGCAAGAAGAGGAGCTTGAAAACAAGCACAAAAACTTGACTGATGAAGACGTTCGTCGCATCCTCTACAAAGAGATACTCAACGCAAGTGGATTTAACCCTGGGGATTCAAACAAACCTTGGGGAAGATTATAAAAAAAACAAACAAAGCACAGTCAAAGAGAGGGAATACAAATGCCAAAATTTACTAGAGAAGAAATCATCGCATCAGCAAAGAATGATAACGTCCGTTACCTACGCTTAATGTTCACTGACATTTTAGGAACAATCAAAAACGTAGAAGTTCCTATCAGCCAGTTGGAAAAAGTATTAGACAACAAAATGATGTTCGACGGTTCTTCCATCGAAGGTTTTGTACGTATTGAAGAAAGTGATATGTACTTGTACCCAGATTTTAATACATGGTTGGTATTCCCATGGGGAACTGAACAAGGTAAAGTTGCACGCCTGATCTGTGATATCTATATGCCAAGCGGCGAACCATTTGCTGGAGATCCACGCAACAACTTGAAACGCGTTCTAAAAGAAATGAAAAGCTTGGGCTTCACTGATTTCAACTTAGGACCTGAACCTGAATTCTTCCTGTTCAAATTGGATGAAAAAGGTCAACCTACATTGAAATTGAACGATCAAGGCGGATACTTCGACTTGGCTCCTACTGACTTGGGCGAAAACTGCCGTCGTGATATCGTATTGGAATTGGAAGCTTTGGGCTTTGAAATTGAAGCAAGCCACCACGAAGTTGCTCCAGGACAGCACGAAATCGACTGGAAATACGCAAATGCTGTTGAAGCCTGCGACAACATCCAAACATTCAAATTGATCGTTAAGACCGTAGCCCGCAAACATGGCTTGCATGCAACATTCATGCCTAAGCCAGTATTCGGCATCAATGGTTCTGGGATGCATTTCAATATGTCATTGTTCAACGAAAACGGCAATGCTTTCTACGACAAAGAAGATGAACGTCAATTAAGCGCAACAGCTTATCAATTCATCGCTGGTCTGATCAAACATGCGCGCGGATACACAGCTGTCTGCAACCCAATCGTTAACTCGTACAAACGTTTGGTACCTGGCTACGAAGCACCAGTATACATCGCATGGAGCGGGAAAAACCGTTCACCGCTGATCCGTATCCCAGAATCACGTGGCATGTCCACTCGTGTTGAATTGCGTAGTGTTGACCCAGCTGCCAACCCATACTTGGCTTTAGCTGCTTTATTGGCTGCCGGTCTTGATGGCGTGAAGAACAAATTGGAAGCTCCAGCTCCAATCAACCGCAACATCTACCAAATGTCAGCTGAAGACCGTTACGAAAACGGAATTATGGACTTGCCTACATCGTTGCATGAAGCTCTTGGAGAGTTCTCTAAAGATCAATTGTTGGTTGAAGCATTAGGCGACCACATCACCAACAACTTCATCGAATCAAAAGAAATCGAAGTAATGTCTTACATCCAACAAGTAACAGAGTGGGAAAGAGAACAATACTTGAATATGTACTAAGAGAGTGCGATGAATCCCGTTTAGGAATCGAGTACTAAGAGGATAGCCACAACGCGACCCGGTTTTGGTCGCGATGTGGCTATCAGCTTAGACGGAGATTTCTGGGATTCAGAACACGTTTAGAGAGAGTGCGATGATTTGCGGGAGGGGATGAGCACTAAGAGGACTAACACTAAACGGACGTTTTTTGTCCGTGTGTGGTAGTCAGCTTAGGCGGAATCCCCTGCAAATCAGAACACGTTTAAAGAGCGGGATTCAGAACGCGTTTACCGAGAGTGTAAGAATCCCGCTCTTCTGCAAAAGGCCGAGACCAATTTGTCTCGGCCTTTTGTGTCGTTCAGGGAAGAAAAATCATGCTGTTGCTGTAAACTTCAGCCGAGAAAACGTATAATGGATATATGTAAAGTTCTTTAGAGGAGGGGTTACAGTGGAAGCAATCGAAATGGAAGGTTTGACCAAACGATACCGTAAGAGTGTGGCTTTGGACAATATTCACCTCACTGTGGAACAAGGCGAACGGTTTGGTTTCATCGGGCCGAACGGAGCAGGGAAGTCGACAACCATCAAGTTGTTGCTTGATTTCATCAAGCCCAGCAAAGGAAGTGCCCGAGTTTTCGGACTGGATGCCCAGAAAGACTCCGAGAGCCTGAAGCGCATCATCGGATATGTCCCGAGTGACGTGCACTACTACAGCAATCTTACCGTTGAAGAGATTTTGATGATGACGGGGAAATTCCACCAAATCCATAATATTAAGGAAATGATGGCTTATTACGTGGAACGCTTCGCATTGGAGCCGAAAAAGAAAATGAAGGACCTTTCCTTGGGTAATCGGAAAAAAGTCGCGATTGTGAACAGTCTGATTTTCAATCCGGAACTTTTGATACTGGATGAGCCCACAAACGGACTGGATCCTTTGATGCAGCATCGTTTGTTTGAGGAGCTGAACTACCACAACAAAGAAGGCGCGACAGTCTTCATTTCTACGCATAACCTTCCGGAAGTGGAAGCATTCTGTACGCGGACTGCCTTCATCCGTGAAGGCAAAATCATTTCCGTGGAAGATATGGCTTCCGGTTATCAACCAGGGAAAGTGGTGACGCTGACCGGTTCAGCCATCGTAACGGAGGATTTCGAATCCAAAGGGTATCGCGTCCTTTCCAAGACGGATCGGGTCGTTTCCTTGCTCTACAAAGACAACGTGAAGCAGATTCTGGCCGATATGGCGCCGCTGGATTTGGAGGATATCGAAATCCGCAATCAGAATCTGGAGGAAAAATTCATGACCCTGTATGGTGGAGGTGGATCCCATGAATAGCATCCGTTTGGAGTGGAAACAGGAGCGCAACGGTTTGTTCGTGTGGCTGTTTTTTATGGTCCTGATCATGGGCTTGATGATGGCGATGTTCCCCGTCATGTCGAATCAAGGAATGGAGGACATCCTGACGACCAAGCTCGATGCGATGCCTCCTGAGATGCTGGAGGCTTTCTCGCTCACGAATGGCGCGAGCTTGCTGCAGGCCACCGGATTTTTTGCCTATATTTTTCAGTACCTCTTTTTGGCGGCCTGCATTTTTGCAACGATGAAGGGTGCGCAGGCGCTGATCAAGGAAGAGACGAACGGTACAATCGAGTATCTTTATGCACAGCCAATCAGCAGAAAAGCTATTGTCACGAGCAAATACATCGCTAACTTGGTATTACTGCTGATTTTTTGGATCGTTTTATATGGCGCAGCTCTGCTGTTCATCTATCTATTCAAGGAGGATGGAGCCGATTTTGTGGAAATCATAAAGGATATCACGCTGATGTTCGGTGCGGAGTCGTTGGTATTGTTGTTCTTTTATTCGATCGGCTTCCTTTTCTCGACGTTCATTGCGAGTAGCCGTTCAACAAGCGGAGTCGCGCTATTGTTGGTGTTCGGCACCTACATGATCGGCCTTGTCTCGAAAATGGTCGAGGAATACGAATTTCTGCGGGTTTTGTCGCCGATCGAATATGCACATCCAGCGGCCTTGTTGGAAGAGGGGATTTCCTGGGAGTATATGGTTATTTGCATCATCGGAAGCTTACTCGCGTTAGGGTTGAGCTATCTGATTTATGGCAGAAAAGATCTGCGGATACAGGTGTAGTATTGTCTATCAACAGGAATAAACAAAAAAAGCCCATTGCGGGCTTTTTTTGTTTAACCAAATGTCATGAAAAGTACAGCGGCGACGATCAGCGCGTAGGATAATTTCTCCAGATTTTTCTTTGTGATCGGGTTCAGGCCTTTTTCGTAGCGGGTCTGATACATGATCCAAACGTTGATTGCGATGCTGATGATTCCGAGTATGCTTGCGGTAAGATATTTATTCACGTTTTTCCTCCTGTTGGTTTATGTTTTCTGTTTAGTTACGATGCGTAGCGATGATCATGTCGATGTGCGGGATATCATCTTCCAGATAGATTTCCGATACGGGATGGAATCCAAAAGAAGCATAAAAAGCCTGCAGATAGGCTTGTGCTTGCGCATGGATCGGGAGTCCGGAGAAATGCGTTTTTGCATATTCCAGCACGACTTGCATCAATTCTTGGCCGTAGCCATGGGTGCGTTCGCTTTTCGGAACCAGAACACGTCCGATGCGCACTCCTGACTCTTCCGGAATCAACCGGGCGTAGGCCAGTAATCGGTTGTCCACCTGCTTCCAGAAGTGGATGCTGACCAGGTCGGTGTCATCAACTTCTTGATAAGGACAATTTTGCTCCACAACGAAAACCGCTGTCCGTTCTTTGTAGATCAGATGCAGTTCTCCCGCCGTCAGTTCTTCAAAAGGTTTGATGACCCACATATATTTTCCTCCTCATTGCGTGGTAAAAAAATACCTTCACAGTCCATTATAGCAAAGCGGGGAGAAACAAAAAACCGGTAATCTTTTGCTCAAAAAATGAAGCCAAGGAGTTTTCTCATAGAGAGGACTCCTTGGCTTCATCAATGCCATTAAATTAAGGGTGTTGACAAATAAGTGGTAGAGGAAATATGAGAGAAAACCTCTCATTTATCCGTCTTGGATCAGAATTCATAAGAAATGCTCAGCGCAGGGGCAAAATTGTCGAATAGATGCGGTAGATCCGACAATTTTGAATCAGTTTGAGCCGATATTGTCGAATGTCGAGAAACTTTCGACAATTTGACAGCCTGTCGAACTGATATTGTCGAATAGCTGAGGAACATTCAACAAATTGTTCCCGCTCGCTTTTTTCGGAAGTCCAGCTGCGTAAGTTAATGACGTTGTTGGCTTCATTAAGTCTTTTGTTATTCGGTTTAATAATATTTAAGGGCTGCTGGGCCTGAATCGCTGTTGCTGATACGGAAAGCATCGGCAACCGGGGAAACGAAGACTTTGCCGTCACCGACATGGCCGGTGTACAAAGCACGGCGGGCAGCACGGATGACTTCTTCGACAGGTACCTCGCTGATGATCGTTTCGATGCGGACTTTCGGCAACAGATTGCCCTCAGCTTTCGCACCACGATAGAAGGTTTGTTGACCTTTTTGGAGCCCGTAACCATGTACGGATGTGACCGTCATGCCGGTTACCCCGATAGCATTCAATTCCGCTTTCAGTCGCTCCAGCTTATCAGGATTGGCAATGATGTCCACTTTATTCATCGTGAAACCTGAATCAGCCAATTTGAAGGCACCGACTTTGCTGAGATCCACTTCTTGGATAGCAGGGATTGCTGCAGGTTTGCTGTTGTCAGTCAGATAATCTTCGAAAGCAGTCGTTGCGACAAAGTCATGGTAGCTTGAAGTCAAACCATGCTCAGCGACGTCCATACCGACGATTTCTTCTTCAGCGGTAGCACGGATACCCATTGTTTTTTGGATGACCTTGAAGACTACGTACATGGAACCAGCTGTGTAGGCAGCTACAGAAGTTACACCCAACGTTTGTATGCCCAGCAGGTTGAATCCACCGCCGTACAATAATCCGCCATCTGTTGCGAAAACACCGACTAAGATTGTTCCTAAGGCACCATTCACGCCGTGGACACTGAAAGCGCCGACGGGATCGTCGATTTTCAATTTTTGATCGACGAATTCAACGGCAAGGACAATGGCAAAGCCGGCGATGAATCCGATGGCGATGGCGCCGAAAGGAGAGACGACCGCACAACCGGCAGTAATGGCTACGAGACCTGCCAATGAACCGTTCAGCGTCATCGAAACATCGGGTTTGCCGTATTTCGCCCAAGTGAATAAGAGCGTGACCAGAGTCGCTGTGACTGCGGATAAGTTTGTATTCAAGAAGATCGTACCAATCAAGGCAAGGGTTTCGTCTCCAGTTGCCGCAACCGTTGATGCTCCGTTGAATCCGAACCATGCGAACCAGAGGATGAAGACGCCAAGGGCACCGATCGTCAAATTGTGGCCAGGAATGACTTGCGCTTTTCCATCTTTATATTTTCCGATACGCGGACCGACGACGGCAGCCCCGACAAGAGCAGCAACGCCACCTACCATATGCACGGCTGTGGATCCAGCGAAGTCAATGAAGCCCATTTGAGCCAACCAACCGCCGCCCCAGATCCAGTGTCCGGAGATAGGGTAGATCAACAAGGAAATGATGAAAGAGTACACGAGATAAGAGCTGAATTTTGTCCGTTCCGCAACAGCTCCGGATACGATAGTGGCTGCAGTTGCCGCGAATACGTTTTGGAACATGAAATGGACAGTTCCAGGAATGGTGGAATCAAGTCCTTCCATAAATAAAGCAGGAGTTCCGATGATGCCGGCGATATCGTCCCCGAACATGATGCTGTAGCCGATAAGGAAGAATCCCAATGATCCGAGTACAAAGTCCATAAGATTTTTCATGATGATGTTCGCTGCGTTCTTGGCGCGAGTGAAGCCCGTCTCGACCATCGCGAAACCGGCTTGCATAAAGAATACCAATACCGTTCCCAGCAAGGTCCATAATGTGTCTACTGATGAAAACATAAATGATTCCTCCTTTTGTTTTAGCATAGTCTTAGTGTATAGAAATAATTTTATTGATGCTATATCCTGCTTACGCACCATGTAATATAATGTGACAATGCTTACAAATCAGTGTTTGCAAGCGCTTGGATGCGAAAATGATGAGATTTCTGAGCTTAAATCTCATCAAATTGCAGGGATGTTGGATGCGGTTGTGTTTTTTTGGTCAACATGATTAAAATAAATCTGACATGAGCGAGTAGGGAATAGGACGGATGTCAGAATCGGTGACAACGAATAGGTTCCATCAGCGGGGATATCCGGGGTAAAGAGCAAATATACAGCAAAAAGCCGTAAGGGAAACATGCGGGACATGTTTTCCTTACGGCTCTATGTATTCTTTTAGTAACTTCTAAAAGTTGATGATCCAGTCCATTTCCGATAATTCAATCAATGGCAACTCGATCGCTTCCTCTTTTAACGCCTTCTCGAACCCTTCCTTCGAAAAAGGGCCTTTTACAGATTCAATTCTTCTATCGATAATAAAATATTCGAATGCTTCATTATGTTCTTTTTCAAGAATGATAAATTCATCGGTCCAATTCAATCGTGTAATATAGCCTTGGATGCTTCCAGTCGGGTAGCGATAAGATGAAGGCAGATGGAAAAGGTTTTGCCAAGAAGCGCACTGTCTCAAAAATAGGCCTTCTCCGACCGGTATTCTAAATTTAGCAATTCTGGATATTTCAGGCAACATTCTATTTTTCCACACTATCATTTCACCCCTTTTTTGTGTCCTCATTCTTTTGACATCCCTGTGGCTTAAAGCCGGATAACAGATCCGAAAATAAGAATGAATCGCTTACATTTCTGACAAGTCATAGTATAACTGCTTTTTTTTACAAAGTACAGTAGATTCTATTGATTTTATGTACTTTATATGTTTTTTAACATTTTTTTAATTTTCAGGGTATTTTCCTATTGACCAAGGCATCAAAATATGTCTGCCGAATTTAGACGGAATTTCACTTTAAACACTATATATTGTGGTGGAAATTTCTCTTTGGATGATATATAGTATACAAAGAGAATCGAAACAGAGTCTACTTTAAGTAGAGGCAACCAACGTGAGAAGCGCGTCCGATAGGGAAAGCTTGCTCACTTTGTAACGACCTCTTACTTTTTATTAGCTTTTTTTGCATGTTCGGTTGATTTTTAACTAAGGAGTGGGAAAAATATGGCTTCATTACCAACAGATTACTTAAATGAGAGCACGAATCTTCAAGTCGCTGACACAGAAGTGAACATCCAAGTATTGAAGGCGGATGGACGGGTTGTTCCTTTTCATGCCAAGAAAATATATAAAGCAATCAAAAAAGCGGAGCGTTTTTTATCTGAACAGAACGAAGCGGCTGCAGATCACGATGTGGATGCTGTCGTGGCACTGGTTGTAGACAAACTGATTGCGTCAGAAGCGGAAAGTGTTTCGACGGATGATATCCATGATCAGGTTGAAGCGACGCTTGCTGAAATGGGCAATCTGCCATTAGCCGAAGCCTACAATACCTATAAATTAGCGAAGAAAGTCAAAAAACTTCAACAACAGGACATCGAATTGCGCATCCAGAGCCTGATGAATGCCGATCAGAGCGTCGTCAACGAGAATGCCAACAAGGACAGCCGTGTCTTCAATACGATCCGGGACTTGACGGCAGGAGTGGCCGCGAAAGCGATCGGCTTGAGGATGTTGCCGAAACACGTTTCCAACGCCCACATGAAAGGCGATATCCATTACCATGACTTGGATTACCAACCATATTCACCGATGACGAACTGTGTTCTGATCGATTTCCAGAATATGCTCCGTGAAGGTTTCAAAATCGGTAATGCCGAAGTGGACAGCCCGCGTTCAGTCAACACGGCGACTGCCCAAATGGCGCAGATTTTTGCGAACGTCGCTTCCAGTCAATACGGCGGCTGCAGCGCAGACCGGGTCGACGAAGTGTTGGCACCTTACGCACGCCTGAACTATGAGAAACATCTGGAAACGGCTAAGGATTGGGTTGATGGCGAAGCGAAACAGATCGCTTATGCCGAAGAAAAAACCCGCAAAGACATCTATGATGCTATGCAAAGCCTGGAGTACGAAATCAACACACTCTACACTTCAAACGGACAAACACCATTCACCACGCTCGGATTCGGCTTGGGGACGGATTGGTTTGCGCGCGAAATCCAAAAAGCCGTCCTGCAAGTACGCATCAAAGGATTGGGCAAGGAAAGACGTACAGCAATCTTCCCGAAATTGATCTTCGCCTTGAAAAAAGGCACGAACCTAGAGACACACGATCCCAACTATGACATCAAGCAGTTGGCCATCACTTGTGCCACGAAACGGATGTATCCGGATGTGCTGATGTACGATAAAATCGTTGAATTGACAGGCAGTTTCAAGACACCGATGGGTTGCCGTTCCTTCCTGCAGGGCTGGGAAGACGAAAACGGAAATGAAGTCAATTCCGGTCGGATGAATCTTGGGGTCGTGACGTTGAACATCCCTAGAATCGCCTTGGAATCGGAAGGGAATCCGGAAGCATTCTGGAACATCTTCGAGGAACGCTTGGCCATCTGTAAGGATGCCCTCGTCTACCGTGTCGAACGCACCAAAGAAGCGACGCCTACGAACGCACCGATCCTGTACCAGCACGGAGCCTTCGGGAAACGCCTGGGTGAAACGGATAAGGTCGATGAACTATTCAAAAACAAACGCGCTACAGTCTCTCTGGGATATATCGGATTGTATGAAGCGGCTACCGTTTTCTACGGAGCAGATTGGGAAACGAATCCGGAAGCAAAAGCCTTCACTTTGGACATCGTCAAGAAGATGAAGGAAAAAACGGATGCTTGGGGCAACCAATACGGTTATCATTTCAGCGTCTACTCGACTCCGAGCGAAAGTTTGACCGATCGCTTCTGCAGCATGGACACAGAGAAATTCGGCATCATCGCTGATATCACGGATAAGGAATACTACACAAACAGCTTCCATTACGATGTCCGCAAGAATCCGAATCCTTTCGAAAAAATCGCCTTCGAAATGGAATATCCGCAATATTGCTCAGGCGGCTTTATCCATTATTGCGAATACCCGAACTTGCAGCAAAATCCGAAAGCGTTGGAAACAGTCTGGGATTTCGCCTACGACAAAGTTGGCTATTTGGGAACAAATACGCCGATCGACCACTGCCTGGAGTGCGGTTTCGAAGGAGACTTCAATCCGACCGAACGCGGATTCCAATGCCCGGAATGCGGCAATACCGATCCGCAGACATGCGACGTCGTAAAACGCACATGCGGCTATCTCGGCAATCCGCAGATCCGTCCGATGGTGAAAGGTCGCCATAAAGAAATATCCGCCCGCGTCAAACATCTGCATGCGGATTGCAAGTCAGAACAGTAATCAGAACAGTTAGGTGATGTGAAGTGAAAAATCCGCAACCGCAAGAATGGTTGGCAGAGAAATACAGCAAGGACAAGGTGGCGGACTACAAGCCGTTCAACTTTGTCGACGGCGAAGGCGTGCGCTGCAGCATCTATCTGAGCGGCTGCCTGTTCGCCTGCGAAGGCTGCTACAATAAGATTGTCCAAAACTTCGACTACGGGATTGCCTACACGACCGAGCTGGAGGAACAGATCATGGCCGATCTGCGCCAGCCTTATGTGCAGGGCTTGACGCTTTTGGGCGGCGAACCGTTCCTCAACACGAAGGTTGCGCTGCGGCTTGCGCGACGCATCCGTGCGGAGTTCGGCCGGACCAAGGACATCTGGGGCTGGACCGGCTACTATTGGGACGAATTGGCTTCAGAATCCGAAGACAAGCAGGAATTGCTGCGCTTGATGGATGTACTCGTCGACGGCCGCTTCGAACTGTCCAAACGGGATCTGACATTGAAATTCCGCGGCAGCTCCAATCAGACTATCATCGATGTGCAAAAATCGCTGGAAGCCGGAGAAAAAGTTCTTTGGGCCAATGCTTACGCTTGAATGTTAAAACATATCGTGCTGCCTCACTTCGAGGCAGCATTTTTTTGCTGCGCTTCATTACCCAAAAACACATCAAAAATGCTATACTAATTTTATTGAAACGTTTTCAAATAATCCCAATAAGAAAGTTGGTATGACAATTGAAAAAAATAAACATCGGTAATTCAGGACTGTTAGCATCAGAAATTTCGCTCGGCATCATGCGTATGAACGCTTTGACGCATGAAGAGGCTACAGTGGTCATCCGCACGGCAGTGGACAACGGCATCGATTACTTCGATCATGCGGACATCTACGGCAGAGGGACTTCGGAGGAAATTTTCGGAAAAGCCTTTAAGGAACTCGGCATCGCGAGGGACAGCGTGATGCTGCAGACGAAATGCGGCATCGTGCCGGGTGTCATGTTCGATTTCTCAAAAGAACATATCATCGCATCGGTGGAGGGAAGTCTGAAACGACTTCAGACCGATTACGTGGATGCCTTGCTGCTGCACCGTCCGGATACGTTGGTGGAACCGGAGGAAGTCGCCGAAGCTTTCGATGAACTGCACAAAGCAGGGAAAGTGCGCCATTTCGGCGTCAGCAACCAAAATCCGATGCAGATTGAATTGTTGAAGAAAGCTGTCACACAGCCATTATTGATCAATCAACTGCAGCTCAGCCTGACCCACGCACCGATGATCGATGCAGGATTCAACGTGAACATGATGAACAATCCTTCATTCATGCACGACGGTTCCGTCCTGGAATACAGCCGGATCTCGGACATGACGATCCAGCCGTGGTCGCCATTCCAAGCTGGTAATGGCAAGAAAGGGCTGTTCTTCGACCATCCCGATTATCCGGAATTGAATGAAAAAATCAACACAATTGCGGAAGATAAAGGCGTATCCCGGGAAGCAATCGCAATCGCGTGGTTGTTGCGTCATCCGGCTAAAATGCAGCCAATCGTCGGCAGCATGAACCCAGAGCGTATTGCAGCCATCTGCAAAGCTTCCGATGTGGCGCTGAGCCGCACCGAGTGGTATGAACTCTATAAGGCTGCAGGCAAAATGTTGCCTTAAAGAAAGGCAGCAACAGTTAAAGAGAAATAAAAAAAGAACAAGACTCCAATTGGAATCTTGTTCTTTTTTCGCTTTAGGGTTCGTAAATAATCTTATCAAAATAGAGCAAATCGATTTTTTTTGTATCGGCGAACGTGGCGTTGATTTCCCCGCTGTAGAGCATTTCCCCAGTCTGGAGTTCGAAAACAGCCAGTTGAGAAGCTCGGTCAGGCTCCAGATAATTTTCCGTCAGTATGATGCGGTTGTCGGAAACGAGGATTTGCCAATTCATATCGACGGTCTCTTCCCAATCAGCAGTATTCTGGAGAATGATTTTATCGCGCACTTGATCCTGCATCAGATCAAGAGGTTGGATTGACCATTCCTGATCCGTGTGCTGCAATTGATAGAAAATACCATCCTTAATTGCGTAAGATAAATCATCCGCCAATGCTTCAGCAGCCAGTGTTGACCATTCCTTCGTTGTCCAATCATAGCGCTTGAAGGATAGTGAGACAACCGGTGCAACGTATTCTGTAGCTTCCGAATCAGTTTCTTCGAGCCGCTCCATGACGAAGATTGCTTTTTGATCGCCTTGTGTCAACACGGATGTGGTAACACTCTGATAACCCGTAAAATCCGCAGGTATATCGAAAGCAAAATGTTCCTCCTGCATACCACTGTCCAGATCATAAATCAGGATATCCGTGCCACGATCATTTGAATACTCATCATAACGGCTGTACGAGATAATCAGCTTACCGTCCAGGAAGTCCGTGCTATTGACGTTATAATAGGTCTTTTCTTTTTTTTCCGGATAAGCGAGGAGCGTTTCCGCAACGGTTTTGTCAGCCTTATCCAGTGTCGCTATCAGGAAGCCGTCATTATCCGCTGCTGTATAGTACAAGTTTCCTTCGGTTTCGGCATAATTCCCTTCAAAAGGCCGCTTCCCACGCATAAATGCTTTATACTCATCGCGCCAAACCTGAACAGCGCTTTCTGCGTAGTCTTGGAAGAATGCATCCTGACGTTGCGTCTCGGAATGGCGCAAGCCGGAGCTGTCAAAGCTTAGGGTAGTCGTTTCCCATTGCGAGTGTGCTGTTCCGTAATAGAGTAAGCCATCCAAAACTGCTTCATCACCAGAAACTGTCTCAATACCGATACGCAAAGGCTCTTCTTTTGCCAATAGCGGCTGGACATAGAACCCTCCGAGAACGGTAAGCAGGAGGAGACTCAGCAATAAAATTGTTTGTTTTCTCATTTTTGTCCTCCTTCTATACGCTGATGCGTTTTTCAAGCAACCGATAATTAGCCCATGTCCCGGACAGCAAAAGCATAAGGCTCACGGCAATCGTCATCCAGTACTTTTCTTCCGCATACAAACGCGTCGTGATGCCGGTACGCAAGAAGAGAAGCATCGCGGCAAAGAGGACGATTGCGAGAGTAGCTGCCAAGAATACCCCTTTCCAACGTCCGCTCAAGTGCATCAGGATGAACGTGTACCCTAAAGTGAGCGCTGTATAGCCAATAGTGTAAAAAAGCAGATAATTGGAAAAGAGACTTGGTAAAGCCAAGGCCAATGGAGAAGCGCTGGTTGATGCCATCTGCAAGGGGATTTCCCGATAGATGTCCGCCGGAATAAGTCCGGAAAAGACCAGCTCCTCAAGATACAAAAGCCCGATTTGCCAAACTTGCAGCCCTGTAATCAGGAGCCAAATGGTCGCGAATTTTGCTGCATACACAGCGAAACGGTTACCCGGCAGACTGAGCAAACGGAAAGAGAAACGGTTTTTTCCAGACCAATCCTGATACCAGATAAAGACGGCATAGAACAGCAACGCGAAAATGGCTGTCATGATCGAAAAAACGAAGAACGAGTTGTTGGTTACATTTTCCAACGTAAGATACCCATAGTCCTGCAGATATTGTTCGGGTAGTGCAGCATAGTTCTGTTGCCGGTAGTTTTCATATCCATTTTTCCAGAAATGGTATTCGTGGAAGACTGCATAAGCCTGTAAAGCCGTCACAAAAGCCAACAGGAAGCCATAGAACCGTTTCGCGCGATTCCATTCAAATGTCCATAGTTCCATAAATTTTTTCATGGTTGATACACCTCCCGCATCACATCAATGATTGCCTTGCCTTCGTTTTGACGGATGTCTTCTGCGTAAAAATCTTTGACGACACGCCCGCTGCGCAGCATGACGATCCGGTCCAACAACATTTCGACTTCATCCATATGATGAGTGGCGATGAGAACGCCCTTGTCCGTTACGAATTTGCTCGTGAAGACCTCGAGAATATCCTCGCGGGCAAAGACATCGATGCCGGAAAATGGCTCATCCATCAAATAGTAATCCGCGTCCAGAGAAAGTCCCAACAAGAAACTCACCTTTGCGCTGTTCCCTTTGGAGAGATTTTTCAGTTGCAGATCCGATTCCAGACGGAAAAACGAAAGTAATTCATCCGCTTTGGCGGCATTCCAATTCGGGTAGTAGGTACTCATAAACTTCATCGACTCCGCGATTGTCATCCATCGGGGCATCGTCAGTGAGTCAGGGATATAGGAGATTTTTTCGTATAGCTGTTTATGAATGTCTTGCCCGTCGATCGTAATCGAGCCGTTGTTGCGTGGAACTAAGCCCATAATACAGTTCATGAGGGTCGTTTTGCCTGTGCCGTTCATTCCGGTCAGACAAGTCACTTCATTTTTTTTGATGGTAAAGCTGACATCTTCCAAAATGGTCCGTTTGCCGTATTTTTTTTCCAGATTCTTGATTTCAATCATTCACGTGCACCTCCTTCAAGCGCTTTTTGATCAAGTCCAGGACCGCTTCATCCTCCAGTCCGATTGTCCGTACCGTTTCGATGAATCCCTGTAAGGCCTCGTCCAATAGCTCTTGTCTTAATGTCTGGATTTTTGATTGGCTTTCCGTTATTTTGCTGAGAGAATTTCCATCTGTATAAATCAAACCAAGCCCCTCCATTTCCTTATAAGCACGCTGCACCGTATTCGGATTCACTTTTAATTGTGTAGCCAATTCCCGGCGCGACGGTATTTCTTGTCCGGGTTGGAAAGCGCCGCTTACGATTTTCTGCTTGTGCATTTCGATAATCTGTTCGTAGACCGGACTTCTTTTGTCAAAAATCACTTTTTCCACCTGCCTTTTCCGATCGATTGTATTAAACGGTTAATACACTTGGGTTAAAAAATATATGTACAGGTGTATTATATGCATAATACACCTGTAAGTCAACCAAAATCCCAGAGGCAGACATTGATTGACTTTGGGATCGAATTTTTATCAAAATGAAGAATCACTCGTCTCCGGGACACTACTTGCTGAATCGAATACCGGCACCGACTTCAACTTTTTTGCTTGATCATACAGATCGAACTCGCCGGTCAGTTCCGTCGTGGAGACGGCTTTCTGGTCGGCTTGCGTAACGATCGAGCGGTAGGAGAAGTCGCTCAGATAGAAGGTTTCGGCATCCAGACGAATTTCGATATCGTAATCGGTCCGTTCGGCTGGAAAAGTCTGGAATAGGTAGTTGATCTCTTTGTTCAACGCATCATCGCTGCCGGAAAAGTGCAGCACATACTCATCCCCTTTCCGTTCGAGCGTGCCGTACGTTTCAATGATTTGGCTCAGTTCGATGAACGTTTCCAGCGGATAGACCTGCAGGCTGGCTAAGGGTACATCAGGGGTGGCATAAGCGGTCCAGTCGGCATCGTCGGTCCGGACGTAACCCACTTCAGGGGTCACATAGAATTCGGATTTGGTTGCGGAATAAGGGTTGTTTTTGTCTATCCGCTTTCCATAGCCGGTCTTTTCTTCCGGGAACAGCGTCGCGTCGGCGGTTGTGTACTGCTCGTTCACTGTTGTTGCTCCATTGAGATCCTCTTTGGTGGTTGTTGTTCTGAAAGCGACGAACTGGTGATAGCTGTCCAGGTCGGCGGAACGGTTGACCAGATTCTGCATGACTTCTTCCCCAGGCAGGGCGGTTGTGCAGGCTGAAAGCAGGAAGAGCGGCAGAAGCAGCAACGCGGAAAGGATGATTTTTTTCAAGGGTATTGCCTCCAAATCTATAGCAAAGGTATGGGATTAGTCAGTTTGTTTGGGATCTGCCCGATACGCGGGCAATCTTTTCTCATTGTACAAGAGAATCTGTGATTGCGAAAGGGCGGAGTTTCATGCGGGAGGAGAGTTGCGGATAAAAGTGCGGGTTTGCCATAGCAAGGAGAGCATTCTATAATGGGGGCAGCGGCTACAACAGAAATAAGGACCGAGGTGATGGAAATGGATGAAGATTTTTTTAAGGAAGAAATCTATTACAAGGATCTTTACTACACAACCAAAGGCAAAGAGCAGTGCGCTCCCAACCACAGTTTCGGGCCGACAGTCCGGGAATATTTTTTGATCCATATCATTATGAAGGGAAAGGGATATTTCGAAATCGGCAATAGCCGCTTCAACCTGAAAGAAGGCCAGTTCTTCATCATTTATCCGAATGTGATGACCTATTATCAAGCGGATGAAGAGGATCCTTGGGAATATTATTGGATCGGAATGAAGGGCGAGCATCTGGAAGCTTTGCTGACGGCCATCGGTTTCCAGGTTTCGCATCCGGTGGGGAACGTGAAGAACTTTGGGCAGGTGAAGGCGATGTTGCAGGAGATTATGGCGGCAAATCCGTTCGATACGTTATCCCGGCTGCGTCTGCAAGGACAGTTGTACCTCTTTTTGAGCATGCTCGCACATGATTTGGATGGCACCGAAATCAAACAGATTGAGAAAATCAATAAAGGTGTCGAATACACGAAAAGGGCAATCGAAATCATCAAAGACAGGTATCAGGACAGTGACTTTCTGATCGGCGACATCAGTAGGGAATTATCACTGAACGACTCCTATTTGACCGCCGTTTTCCATAAAACGACAAACCGGACACCGCATGAGTATCTGATCGATTTCCGCATCCAGAAAAGCCGGGAATACTTGGAAACGACGGACCTCAGCATCGCTGAAATCGCCGAAAAGGTCGGCTATCAGAACCCTTTGAGCTTCACGCGGATCTTCAAGAGCAAGATGCAGCTGTCCCCAAGGGTATACGTCAAGAAAGTAAAAACCAAATGAGGCAATCAGGCAAGTAGCATAAAAAAGCCGTGCCGCTTGGAACGATGTTGCATCGATTCCAGGCAGGTCCGGCTTTCTTTGTGCTTTCAGCATCCAACATTTTGACTGATATTTAAAACATTGCACTATATAGTATACGCTTTCAAGTGTCTATAATTTAAAACAAGTCAGCTTACCAGAGACGAAAGGAGTGGGAAAGCCGGAAGGGTTACTGTTTAGCTCGGTGCCAGTATAGTATTTATTGCTATTTTTTTAAAATCAACAAAAAGGTATGTTTTTGTACGGCTGAATATCTATCAGCCCTCTCCTGTATTTGGTATTATTATGACATCAAAACAAGTAAACGTTTGCAAAGTGATTGATTTTGAATGGTTCAGGTGCAATTTCTCTATGGCCCAATAGTTTCTTGGTTTTCGAGTATACAATTTTATAGATAAAAGAAAAGGTGGAGAAGAGATGTTAAAGAATTGGAAGAAAGTATCATTAGCTACAGTATTGTTATCAGGACTTGTTTTAGGTGCATGCGGAAACGGTTCCGATGGAGAAGCCGGTTCCGGTGATGTGACCATCACTTACAGCATCTGGGACAAAATCCAACAACCGGGAATGGAAGCGATCGCAGAAGCTTTCGAAGCGGATAACCCAGGCATCGATGTAAAAGTGGAAGTGACACCTTGGGATCAATACTGGACCAAATTGGAAGCGGGCGCAAAAGGAGACAGCATGCCGGATGTATTCTGGATGCATTCTAACGAAATCGCGAAATATGCTACAGGCGGCGTCCTGATGGATTTGTCGGAAACCTACGCAAACAGCGAAGTGACTTCATTGGATCATTTCCCGGAAGAATTGGTCGAATTGTATTCTGCTGATGATGCAGTCTACGGCATCCCGAAAGACTATGACACAATCGGGCTGTGGTACAACAAAACATTGTTCGACGCAGCGGGCATTGCTTATCCGGATGAAACCTGGACTTGGGACACAATGCTGGAAGCTGCTCAAAAGCTGAACGATCCTGACAACGGCGTATACGGTATCCTGGCTCCTTTGAACAGACAAGAAGGCTACCACAACTTCATCTTCCAAAATGGCGGCTACGTATTGTCCGATGACAAGACTGAATCCGGCTTCCGCTTGGATGAAACGATCGAAGCCGTGCAATGGTATGCGGATCTGAGCGTGAAACATGGCGTTTCGCCGACCCAAAGCCAATTTGCTGAAAATACAAACTTGTCCTTCTTCCAATCAGGACGCGGCGCAATGGGCTTCTTCGGCTCTTGGATGACAGGGGAGATGGCCAACAACGAATACACGGCTGCGAATGCTGATGTTGCGCCACTGCCGCAAGGCAAACAAGCGGCAACACTGTTCAACGGCTTGGCGAACTCTGTTGCAGCTTCAACTGAAAATGAAGAAGCAGCCCTGAAATTCGTCGAATTCCTGGGAACAGAGGAAGCGATGCGCCTGCAAGGCGAGAACGGCGCAGCAATCCCGGCTTATGAAGGAACAGAAGAATCATTCGTAAACGCGTACAGCCAATTCAATATCCAAGTATATGTGGACCAAATGGAAAATGCATACATCAAGCCTTATTCAGTAGAAACAGCCCGTTGGGAAGATGTTGAAAACAGTGCTTTGATGCCGGTATTTGACGGTACAACGACTGTTAAAGATGTGGCTGCAGACATCGTCGCTGGTGTTGAAGAAGTCTTGGCGAACGAAAAATAACAAAATAGAAGGCCGCTTATGGGGAACACGCTCATAAGTGGCTTTCAATATATAGAGGTGAACTATGATGAAATCGGATGTAACAATCCCTAAAGAAAAAACGGTAAGTACGGTGACACCTGCGCAACGCAAAAGAAAAATGGCGTTATGGGGCTGGTTTTTCATCGCTCCAACCTTGATCGGGCTTTTGATCCTGAACGTCATCCCGTTGTTCCAATCGCTGTACATGAGTTTCCAGAGCGTGAGCACGTTCGGCACGTCGACCTTCGTCGGGCTGGACAATTATCTGAAAATGCTGCAAGATCCTGAATTTTGGCAATCGTTGAAGAATACTTTTTTCTACGCTGGGATCCAAGTACCTATCACCATCATCCTGTCGCTGTTCTTTGCGGTATTGATGAATACAAAGATAAAAGCGGTCGGATTGTACCGGACGATCTTCTTCTTGCCGATGATTGCAGCTCCTGCTGCCGTAGCCATGGTTTGGCGCTGGCTGTTCAACTCGGAATACGGCTTGCTGAATGCAGTGCTTGATAAACTCGGTTATTCCGGAAATATCTTATGGATCACCGATCCGGAAGTGGCGATCTGGTCGATCATCATCGTCGGCATCTGGACGAATGTCGGCTACAACATGATCTTGTTGTTGGCAGGGCTGAAGGAAATACCTAAAGAATATTATGAAGCGGCTGTCGTTGACGGTGCCGGACCGTTGAAACAATTTTTCTCGATCACGCTGCCATTGCTTTCGCCGCAACTGTTTTTCGTTTCGGTGACGAGTGTCATCGGTGCGCTGCAGGTGTTCGATATCATCTTCATGATGTTCGACCGCACGAACTTGGCGCTGAAGAGCACGCAATCATTAGTATACATGTTCTTCAATGAATCGTTCGTGCTCAACGATAAAGGTTACGGCTCGGCTGTCGCCATCTCATTGGTACTTATCATCATGGCGATCACCGGCATCCAGCTGCTGGCACAGAAAAAATGGGTCACCTACGACTAGGAGTGAATAAACATGCAGACAAAAATGAATAAAACGACAGCACTGATCCATGAATCAATTACGCTGTTCGCTTTTTTTGTAGAATTGAAAGAGAAAAAACAAAGCCGATGGCTTTTTCAGTCGCAAATATGCAGAATATGGGCCTCTTAATACCGATCAGTATGTGTGGGCATAAGCAGGATTCTGTTTTTTTCATACGAAGGCATGACAAAGAAACGTACGGATATTCTATTTTTTAGAGGTTACGCTACCCAAGCATTCAAATGACCCAACTCATTTTTTTGGATATTCCGTTTAGCGAATGCCAACATGACCAGAAAAGCCATGGTTACGAAAAGGTTCATTTTCTTTTCACCCCGTATAGTATGTTGCTCAAACAAGAAATCACGATCAAGACGCCCATTCACCCGTTCAATCGCAGTCCGCTTCTTGTACAGCCGCTTGAATTTGTGGCTATTACGCGCTACTTTATTGAAAACACGCCGATTATCCTCCCGTTTGATTCTGAAAATACGGGAATCCTGGTGTTGCGGTTTGAATCCGTAACGAAGGGAATCAGTCGCACTATCATAGCCTTTGTAAACCAACGCCACTTCCTGTCCTCTTTCATCGACATAGAAAACTTTCCCGTTATAAGTATAGGTCAAATCGGTATCACGGTATTGTTTAGTAGGTCCCTCTTTTTTCCACTGGTTCTTAATATCGATAATCGGAATAATGTCTCTCGATTCAATTTCATCCAGCAGGGGGCCTCCGTCATACCCTCTGTCTGCAAGAAGATAGTTGCAGCTTTTCAATTGAGCATCCGGCAATGCCTTTATTAGTCTTTTCGCGACCGTAGGCTCGCCTTCCGAAGCCTTTGTAAGTTCATAGCCAATCGGCAGTTCATAAGTGGCATCGATGATCAAATGCAATCGATAGCCGAACCACTTCTTCTTGTTCGTCACTTTCTCTCCTGAAGGTGTAGTAGTGGTGTATTGTTTGATGGTAAAGTTCGCCTCAGTGTCCCTTCTGCCGTCTTCTTGTTTATTCTGATTGGGCCCTTTCGCGTAGGAGGGAATGATTTTCCCATCTAGAGCGAGGATTTCGCCAAACCCATCTAGGGAGACGTACATCTCGTCCACTAGCTCGTGGAACATAACATCCAGCAAACCTTGGTGCTGCAACAGTTTCTTTACGAAACGGGAGAAAGCGGCTTCCGTGGGAGCCAACTGATAACGATAAGACCCTTTTTTCGTACGGATGATCCGAGTTTGGAATCCGCATACCTCCCGGAGTTGGCTGTTGCGCTTCAGTTCCCGGATCAAAGCTGCAACTGTGGGGTGTTGGAACACGAAACTGGCAAGGAAAGCCCGCCACATGGTGAACACAGGATAATCATTCCGCCCCTTCCCACGTTCTTCTTCCAAAAGGGCGATGAGTTTCTCGTCCGGCAATGCATTCAGCACGTCATTTAATTTCTCTAAATCCCCGAGCTGGTTATTTTCAAAAATGGATAATTGTGTTATTCTGTTCATAGAAAAAGCGACCTCCTTAATATTTTGTAGTGACTATATTTTACTGCTATTTCAGCAGTATGGGGCGCTTTTTCTTTTTTTTTTTTACATTAGTCGCAAAATCCATAAAACAATAGATCGCCAAGGTGAAAGTGCTGTAACAGCAGGCTTTCACCTTGGCGATTTTTATTTTGCTACATCCGCTATCCTTAGAGCCCCAAGGGCTCCAGAACAGCGTAATTGATTCTAAAGTTACAATAACCTGAATCATTCATAGTATTTAGAACGACCATGAATGATTCAGGTTTAAATATATACGGTTAAATAATTTATCAATATGATACTATATAACTATTAGTGAACTGAAAGAGGAATAGTCATGAAAAAAGAAATCCATGTAGTTGGGGCAGTTATAAAATCAAACAATAAAATCCTTTGTGCCCAGCGAGGGCCGGGGAAATCTTTGCCTTACTTATGGGAGTTTCCTGGCGGCAAGATTGAAGCAGGCGAAACGGATAAAGAGGCTCTTGAACGGGAAATTCGGGAAGAGTTACTCTGCAAAATTGATGTAAAAAATAAAGTGACAACTACTCTGCATGAGTATGATTTTGGTTTTGTAAATTTAACTACATTTGAATGTGATTTGCTAGAAGGGGAGCCAGTTCTGACAGAACATGTTGCGGTGAAATGGTTGGCAGTTGAAGAACTAGCAACGTTAGAATGGGCACCTGCTGATATTCCAGCAATAGAAATTTTGATGGGACAAACAATGGGTTAGCAGAGAGAAGGTAGTCATGTGTATACGTTAGTCAATAATACGAGCCAGAAAAATTTGCTGGATGAGCTGACACAATCTTTGGCGGACTGTAGTCGCTTTTATTTTAATGTTGCCTTTGTAAGTTATTCTGGTGTCCAGTTATTACTGGATAGTTTTAAACTTGCTGAGAGCAAAGGTATCTTAGGTAAATTTATTACGGGAACTTATTTAAATTTTACGGATCCAAAAGCAATTCGAAAGCTAAAAACTTTTAATGATTTTGATGTGCGCGTATTTTTGGCTACTGAAACACAAGGATTTCATCCAAAGGCGTACATTTTTGAATATGATGACTTCTACAAGGTGATTATCGGATCTTCAAATTTAACGAATTATGCATTGAAAAGCAATATTGAGTGGAATCTACAAGTCATTGCTAAGAATGATGCCACTAATGAAGAGTTTTTAAACTACTTAAAAGATAGTTTTGACCAGATTTGGGATAGTAGTTTAGAAACAACTGAAGATTTCTTGCTTCAATATGAGAAGCACTACCGTGGCGTTCGGTATCAAGACCTTGTTCATTCACCCGGCGTTGATACGCGACAAATCTTTACTTATCCCTTAGGTCCGCGTTTAACACCGAACAGTATGCAAAAAAGTGCCATGCGTGAACTCGCTCTGTTACGCGAGACAGGAAGCGAACGCGCTTTGGCCGTGGCAGCAACTGGAACGGGAAAGACGCTTATGGCCGCCTTTGATGTGCAGCAGGTGCAGCCTAAGAAGATGCTCTTTTTAGTTCATCGGGGCATTATTTTGGAAAAGGCGATGGAATCGTTTGCGAGAGTTGTAAATATTCCTAAGAATAAAATGGGACTTTTGACCGGAAATAAGAAGAGTTATGATGCGGATTATTTGTTTGCAACGATTCAAACAATGAAAAACGAATTTCATAGTTATCGTCCGGATGAATTTGAGTACATTGTTGTGGATGAGGCACATCATGCCACAAGTCCTTCCTATCAAAAAGTGTTAGATCATTTTAACACAAAGTTCCTATTAGGAATGACAGCTACGCCGGAGCGCTCTGACAATGGAAATGTATTTGATCTTTTTGATAATAACTTGGCTGTTGATATACGTCTACGCCAAGCTTTGGAAGAGAATTTACTCGTTCCATTCCATTACTATGGTAT
>ERZ1023696.30-NODE-30-length-31198-cov-5.534196_pt1 | contig 31198 bp, 27 predicted proteins | sample MGYA00520859_ERZ1023696 | MGnify/ENA primary metagenome ERZ1023696 (study PRJEB33180, sample SAMEA4046002) | wastewater metagenome | place: Denmark | collected 2016-03-13 | study: EMG produced TPA metagenomics assembly of the PRJEB13832 data set (Local surveillance...
GCCAAGCGCGCCATCGACCAGGCGGCGCGGCTGGCGGCACGGCTGTAAGAACCTGTTCAAGATCTTTTCATGGGGTACGTTGCCCCGCAAAGGCTGTGGCCGCAAGGCGCAAACCACAGCCGGGCTGGTGGCCCGGCGAGGATTTGCAACGCCGCGGACGCAGCCTTTGCGGGGCAACCCGAAGGGCATGGCTCCAAAACCGCCACGCTCGTCGTTGCCCACCTTGCCCATACATGGGTGCGGGCTGCGGCGTGCGCCTAGAGCGTGGCGGTTTTGAAGCCATGCGGACCCCCATGAAAAAATCTTGAACAGGTTCTTACATCAAAATTCATAGCTGCTCGCGCTTATGGAATAAGCGCTAGAGGGCATTTATGCTTGAAATCGTGCTGCAACGGGCTATGATGCGACGGCGTGGTTGCCGCTTCCCGGCGTCCCGCCTGCCAAGGATGCCGCCATGACACAGACACCCTTTTCCGTGCCCACCTTCGCGCCCACCTACGCCGATGTGGCCGACGCGGCCCATCGCCTGCACGGCATGGCGCACCACACCCCAGTGCTGCGCTCCACCACGGCCGACGAAAGGCTGGGTGCGCAGCTGTTCTTCAAGTGCGAAAACCTGCAGCGCACCGGCGCATTCAAGTTCCGCGGGGCCTTCAATACCCTGGCCCAGTTCACCGACGAACAGCGCAAGGGCGGCGTGCTGGCGTTCTCGGCCGGCAACCATGCCCAGGCCATTGCCATGTCGGCCCGGCTGCTGGATATGCCCGCCGTCATCGTCATGCCCGAAGACGCCCCTGCAGCCAAGATGGCGGCCACGCGCGGCTATGGTGCGCAGGTCGTCACCTACAACCGATACACCGAAGACCGCGAGGCCATCAGCCGGCGCCTGGCGCAAGAGCGCGGCATGACGCTGGTGCCGCCGTTTGACCACCCGCACGTCATTGCAGGGCAAGGCACCGCGGCCAAAGAGCTGCTGGAAGAAGTGCCCAACCTCGACTACCTTTTTGTCTGTGTGGGCGGAGGCGGCCTGCTGGCGGGCAGCCTGCTGGCCGCCGAGGCACTGGCCCCACACTGCCGCGTGGTTGGCGTAGAACCCGAGGCGGGCAACGATGGGCAACAGTCTTTCCGCGCGGGTCATATCGTGCAGATTCCCACGCCCCACACCATTGCCGATGGCGCACAAACCCAGGCGCTGGGCCAGATCACCTTCCCCATCATCCAGCGCCTGGCGGACGACATGGTCACCGCCACCGACGAACAACTGGTGCAAGCCCTGCGGTTTTTTGCCGAACGCATGAAGATCGTGGTGGAACCCACGGGGGCACTGGCCTTTGCCGGCGCAGAACACGGCAGTGTGGATGTGCATGGTGCCCGGGTGGGCATTGTCATCAGCGGCGGCAATGTCGACATGGCGCGCTACGCCCGTTTTCTTGCAGATTAACCCCACCGCCCCGCAGCGCCTGCGACACCTTGCGGCGCAACCGGGCGATGCCGGTGCCACGGAAAAACCGGTTCAGCGGCATCACTGGTCTTGGGCCGCATCCATTTTCAACGCCCCGGCGGGTGAAAATACAGGCCCGCCTCTTCCCATCAGACAAACACAGGCCCCAGCCATGAGCAACGTTACCGTCATCACCCATCCCCTCGTCCAGCACAAGCTCACGCTGATGCGCAAGAAAGACGCCAGCACCAACAGCTTTCGCCGCCTGCTGGGCGAGCTCTCCACGCTGATGGCCTATGAAGTCACGCGCGACATGCCGCTGCAGGACGTGCAGATCGAAACACCGCTCGAAACCATGACCGGCAAGGTCATTGACGGCAAAAAGCTGGTGCTGGTCTCCATCCTGCGTGCGGGCAACGGCTTTCTGGACGGCATGCTCAACGTGGTGCCCGGCGCCCGAGTGGGCCATATCGGCCTGTACCGCGACCCTGAAACGCTGCAACCCGTGGAGTACTACTTCAAGATGCCCGCAGAAATGGAAGCGCGCGACATCGTCGTGGTCGATCCCATGCTGGCCACAGGCAACTCGGCTGCCGCCGCCGTGGAGCGACTGAAGAAGCTCAAGCCCCGCTCGATCAAGTTTGTCTGCCTTCTGGCCGCCCCCGAAGGCGTGGCCACGCTGCAAAAAGCCCACCCCGACGTGCCCATCTTCACCGCCGCCATTGACCGCGAGCTCAACGACCACGGCTACATCCTGCCCGGCCTGGGCGATGCGGGCGACCGCATCTTTGGCACCAAGTAAATCACCCACTGGAAGCAGCGGTCCACCACTGCTTCCAGGATAAAAAAAGCCGCCGGCGGGATTGCTCCTGCCGGCGGCTTTTGCTTTGGGCACCGCCACAAAGCCCGGGGGCTTGGTGGCAGTGCTTCTGACATCAATACACGTCGTGCTGCGTGTTGTAGACGTTGAAGTGGCCCGTGGGGGTAATCAGGCGTGGATCCTTGATGACCTTCTTGAGCTTGAGGGTCTTGTCGTCCACCACCACGATCGCGCTTTCCTTGTTCTTGGCGGACCAGACAGAGAACCAGACCTCGTCGCCAGCCTTGTTGTACTCAGGCTGCACCACGCGCTTGGCACCGTCATCCTTCAGGCCAGCCCATTCGGCGATGGGCAGCGTCTTGTAGCCCTTGTCCAGGTTGTTGATGTCATACACCACAATGGACTGGGACACGGCGGGATCCGGATTCAGCGGGGCATCAGACCACAGGTTCTTGGACTTGGGATGGCTCTTGACAAACAGCGCACCACCGCCAGGGCCCTTGAGCTTGGCCACTTCCTTCCAGGCGTACTGCTTGTGCTTCTTGGGGTCGGTGCCGATCAGGGAGATCGTCTCGTCACCCAGGTGGCCTGTGGCCCAAACGGGACCAAACTTTGGATGGTCGAAGTTGGCACCACGCCCAGGGTGGGGAATCTTGCCCACTTCGACCAAGCCCGCCAGTTTGCCATCCTTGGTGTCAATGGCAGCAATCTTGTTGCTGTTGTTGGCAGCCACCATGAAGTAGCGCTTGGACGAATCCAGGCCGCCATCGTGCAGGAACGGGGCAGAGCCGATTTCGGCGATGCGGAGCACGTCGATGTTGGAGTAGTCCACCAACAGGGTCTTGCCCGTCTCCTTCACGTTCACGACAAACTCGGGCTTGTAGTGGGATCCCAGGATCGAGGCCACACGGGGCTCAGGATGGTATTCCTGCGTGCCCACCACCATGCCGCGGGTGGACACGATCCGCAGCGGCTCCAGCGTGTCGCCCTTCATGATGGTGAACTGGGGCGGCCAGTAGGTACCGGCGATGGCCAGCTTGTCCTTGTAACCCTTGGCCTTGGAGGTTTCCACGGAGCGGGCCTCCAGACCGACACGGATTTCGGCCACGTTATCGGGCTTTTCCATCCACAGGTCGATCATGTTGATCTTGGCGTCACGACCAATCACGAACAGGTAGCGGCCCGATGCCGACATGCGCGAGATGTGCACCGCGTAGCCGGTCTTGATGACGTTGATGATTTCCTTGGTGTCGCCATCGATCAAAGCAATCTCACCCGTGTCACGCAGCGTGGTGGAGAAGATGTTCTCGATGTTGTAGTTGTTCATCTTCTTCGTGGGACGCTTTTCAGGCGGCACGATGACTTTCCACGATTTCTTGGCGTCGGCCAGGCCCCACTCGGGTGGCTGGGGCGGCTCGTGCTGGATGTAGCGCGCCATCAGATCCACCTGCTCTTCGGACAATTCACCCGAGGTTTGCCAGTTGGGCATGCCTGCGGGCGAACCGTAGGCAATGAATACCTTCAGGTAGTCGGTGCCCTTGGCAACGGTCAGATCAGGGGTCAAAGGTTTACCAGTGGCGCCTTTGCGCAGCACTCCGTGGCAACCTGCGCAGCGCTCAAAGTAAATTTTGCGCGCAGCCTCAAACTCCACCAGCGACATGGGCGGCGCCTTGGGGTTGGTGCTTTGCACCATCGGGTGGTGGTCAGCGGGGACGTACCAGCCTGGTAGTTCCGCTCAACCTCAGAAACACCCTTTTGCTCTTGTGCAAACGCACCAAGCGCAAAAGTCGCGAGCACAACAGCCGCGACGCTCGTGGGTCGGAAATATTTCATGCGATAGCTCCAAATACTCAGTTGTTGGGTTGACCACTGGCGCAGCCAACATCTCACCGGCTGATGTTCCCCCGCCGCAAGACATTCGGGAATATAGAAAGGCCAGCACAAAGCGGGCTGATCTGCATCAACCGAGTAAACAACTCAGATAATTTTTTCGCTCTATGCCTTCAATTCAAAAAAAGGCTAGGAGCTAGCGCTGAAAGAACTAAGGTGCCACCACCTCCACCACACCCTTCATTTCGGGGTGCGGACCGCAGGAATAGACATAGCGGCCGGGTGCGTCAAACTTTCGCTGCCAAGATTCGCCCGGAAAAAATCTCTCTGATTCCCCCCCTTGCTCTGGAGCAAAGAGCACGGAGTGGCTGGTACGTTTTTCCTGGTTGATCCACTTGACGGTGTCTCCCGCACGGATCTGAACCTCAGCCGGCTCAAAGCGGTATTTCTGGATCACCACTTCCACCGTCTGCTGCGCAAAGACCGGCGGGATCGCAGCGAAAGAGAAGACGAGTGCCGAACAAAGCGCCACCCGTCTTCCACAGTGCATGACCGAGAACATGATGCCCTCTGTCATCCCATACCAGTTACTGCTTAAGTGCCTTCACGTCACCATCGGCACCCACGCCCAGCGTGTAGCCGAGAGAGACATGGTGGAAGCGGCCGGTAGAGTGATCGCCATGGATGGCGATGCCAAACGGAACCGCCTTGCCTTCGCCAGGGTTCTTGCTGGTGAACGTGACGGTGTAGGTATCACCCGACTTGGAGCCTTCGGCCTGTGCACCCAGGGTACCGCCATCCATCTTGCGCTCCGTGGTCACCGAGCCGTTCGCTACCTTGGCGCCCTTGGCGCTCTTCCACTGCATCAGCTGGTAAGAACCGGCTTTGGTGTACTTGGTTTTCTTGTCATCGGCGCCAGGCATGGTCCGTGCGTCATTGTGGCAAGACGCCCAGCAACCGGCCTGATTCGCCAGTTGCACCTGTGCATCCGGGAACATCACGGTCGCCTTGACCTCGTTTTCCTTGTCGCCCTGGTCGGCTCCACCCGCTGGCGCCTTGAAGGTCAGGCGGATGTAGAGGTTGCTCGCGTCGTAGGCGGCCTGCACGGCCACGGGGTAGTTCATGGTCTTGGGGGCGCCCTTGGGCTCCATGTCCTTGCCGGCCAGACGCTTGAAGTCGAAGTTCAGTGCGCCCTTCTCTTCATGGCAGCCAACGCAGGTTTCGCCCTTCTTGAGGCCGGCCGTGCCGCTGTGGTCCGACTTCTTGCCAACCCACTCCATGGGCGAAACGCCGGGGTGGAACACATGGACGTCGCGCTTGGGAACCTTGGACCAGTCAGGCGCAGCAAAAGCTGCCTGCGTTCCCACAGCCAGCAGCGAACCCAAAAGCATCATGGAAAGGGTGGTTTTTTTCATCGATTACTCCTAGTAGGTGTTCTCTCTACAGGCGGCCGCCCGAAACGGGCGGGCACGCCCTACAAGCTTACAGATCTTCGTCTGCATCTTCCTTCATGCCCTGGGGCTTGGTATGCGCAATCCCCTTGTGGCAATCGATACAGGTTTGCTTTTCATCCTGAGCGATCTTGTGCATCTTGGCACCGCGCATTTTCTGCTTCTCAGTGTCCATACTGTCAAAGCTGTGGCAGTTGCGGCATTCACGCGAATCCACCGACTTCATGCGTGCCCACTCCCGCTCGGCCAGCACCAGACGCTTGGCCTCGAACTTTTCCTTGGTGTCGATGGTGCCAGTCAATTTGCCCCACACCTCGCGGCTGGCCTGGATCTTTCGAATGATTTTGTGGGTCCAGTCCTTGGGCACATGGCAGTCTGAGCAAGTGGCACGGACACCCGTGCGGTTGCTGTAGTGAATGGTCTTTTTGTATTCCTGATAGACGTTGTCGCGCATCTCATGGCACGAAATACAGAACGTCATCGTATTGGCAGCTTCCATCCCGGTGTTGAAACCACCCCAGAACAGAATGCCAGAGATGAAGCCCGTCGAGAGCAGACCGATCAGCGAGTATGTCACGCTCGGTTTTTTCAGTTTGGCCCACAGGGTTGCAAGTTTTCCAGCCATCAAATCTCTCCCCACTTCATTTTTCGCTTTGGAGACGCACAGATCGAGGGGCTTTCGCCCCTCGATCCATGCCTCAGATCAAGGCTGTTCTATCAATAGATGTCGTGCTGCGTGTTGTACACGTTGAACTTGCCGGTGGGGGTAATCATCTTCGGATCGGTGATCACCTTCTTCACCGTCAGCGTTGCATCGTCGTACACCACGATGGCAGACTGGTCGGTCTTTCCGCCCCACAGGGAGATCCAGACTTCCTTGCCGTCGGCCGAGTACTCTGGATGCACAGCGCGCTTCACCGCCTTGGTTTCGGGCAGGCCCGAGTCCTTGGCCACATGGAGGACCTTGAACGGCTTGGACAGATCGTTCAGCTTCCAGACCGTTACCGACTCAGCGATGTCCTTGTCTGGGTTCTGTGCCGAGTCAGCCCACAGGTTCTTCGACTTGGGGTGCGTCTTGACAAACAGGTTGCCGGGGACGTGCTTGACTTCTTGCACCACGGTCCAGTTGTACTTCTTGTACTTCGCGTTCTTGCCTTCGTCCGAAGCCGTGCTGATCAAGGTCACCACATCGGCGCCCAGGTGACCCGTTGCCCAAACGGGGCCAAAGGTCGGGTGCGTAAAGTTGGCGCCGCGACCGGGGTGCGGAATCTTGGCAACATTAACCAGCGCGGCCAGCTTGCCGGTCTTGGTGTCGACCGCAGCGATCTTGTTGGAGGCGTTGGCTGCCACCAGGAAGTAGCGCTTGGAAGCATCCCAGCCGCCGTCGTGCAGGAACTTGGCGGAACCGATGGTGGTGGTCTTCAGGTTCTCGATATCGGAATAATCGACCATCAGAATCTGGCCGGTTTCCTTGATGTTGACAACCCACTCAGGCTTGATGAAGGAAGAAACGATGGACGCCACACGCGGCTCGGGATGGTAATCGCCGTCCACGGTAACGCCCCGAGTGGAAACCACCTTCAACGGCTTCAGCGTGTCGCCTTCCATGATGGTGTATTGCGGAGGCCAGTAGCCGCCAGCAATCGCGTACTTATCCTCAAAGCCCTTGAACTTGGAGGTATCAATCGAGCGCGCATCGAAAGCGATCTTGACTTCAGCCACGACGGCTGGCTTTTCCATCCACAAGTCGATCAACGACACCCGACCATCGCGACCGATCACGTAAACGTAACGACCGGAAGCCGACAGGCGCGAGATATGGACTGCGTAGCCGGTCTTGACGATATTGACGATTTCCTTGGTGTCGCCATCGATCAGCGCCACTTCACCGGTATCGCGCAGGGTCACGGAGAACACGTTCTTCAGATTCAGCTTGTTCAACTGCTTGGTCGGGCGATCCTTCACCTCGACCAAGACCTTCCAGGAGTCCATCTGATCCTTGAGGCTGAACTCTGGCGGCACATCCGGCGTGTTCTGGATGTAGCGTGCCATCAGGTTGATTTCTTCCTTGGTCAGGATGTCATCAAAGTTCACCATGCCGCCATCGGTACCGTAACCGATGATCTTTTCCAGACGCGATTGACCCAGGGCCAGCGTACCACCTTCAGTGGTCTTGCCTTCCTTGTCGGTCATGCTCCAATGCGGCTCAAGGTTCTTGCCGGTGGCACCCTTGCGCAAGACACCGTGGCAACCAGCGCAACGCTCGAAGTAAATCTTCTTGGCTGTCTCTTTTTCAGCGGCCGTCATGGTGGGCGCCTGAGGTTTGTCTTGAGCCATTGCAGGAACTGCAAGGCCCGTCAGCATCACCACTGCAGCGATGCTCGAAAGGCGGGGAAATGTCATCGTTCTTACTCCATAGGTACCTTGCAGCCAATCCGCCTGGAGGCGGCATTCAAAACCCGGTGACGGCTACAACAAGTCGATCCGAGTAAGACCATTATGGGCGCACTGTCTCTCTTGGGAACTTGATCTATGTTAAATGAGCATCCTAAATACATCAAAGGGTTAGAAAATGTATGCACAATCCAACCATTGCTGATGAAGGCATGCGCCCGCAAACCGCACGCCCCACTCGCGTAAGATTTGCGCCCGCGACTCGAAAGCCCCGAATTGAAACCACTATCTACACTGCGCTTTGACTCGCTGGGGTGCAGCAAAGGCGGCCGCAAGCTGTTCCAGAACATCCACTGCACCCTTGAGGCTGGGCGCTGGCTGCATGTGGTGGGAGTCAATGGTATTGGGAAAACCAGTCTTTTGCGCATGCTGTGCGGCCTGGCGCCCATTGAATCCGGCGCCATCTTGTGGAACGACGTGCCCATCCAGAAGCAACGGGCCGACTTTCAGCGTGATCTGTGTTACCTGGGGCACCTCAATGGCCTGCAAGAGTCCATGACCGTGCGCGAGAACCTGGCGTTCACCGCAGCACTGGGTGGTTTTTCGACCGATGAGGGCTCCATTCGCAGCATTCTTGCAAGGTTTGGGGTTCCAGGACGGGGAGAACACCTCGTTCGTCATCTGTCTCAAGGTCAAAAAAGGCGCGTGGCCTTGTGCCGACTGGCACTGAGTCAAGCGCCGTTGTGGGTGTTGGACGAGCCCTTCGTGGCCATGGACGAAACCGGGATACAGATGCTGACAGGCCTGATCGCCGAGCACCTTGCCAATGGTGGCCTCACGGTTCTGACCAGTCATCAGGCCGTTGAGATCGGCGCCATCCCAGTCCAAATTTTGGAGTTGCGTGCATGAAATTGACGCATGTCAAGCCCATAGGACTGGGAAGCGTCATGCTTGCGGTCCTGCGCCGCGAGATTTCGCTGGCAATGCGCCAGAAGGGTGAAGTGCTGACGCCATTGGTGTTTTTTGCCGTGGTCGCCAGCCTCTTCCCCCTGGGCGTCGGGCCGGAGTCGGCGCTTTTGTTGCGCATGGCTCCCGGTGTTTTGTGGGTGAGTGCCTTGCTTGCTGCCATGCTTTCTCTTCAGCGCCTTTTTGCCAGCGACTACGCCGACGGCTCCCTGGAGCAAATGGTGTTGTCGCCAGCGCCGCTGCAGTTGCTGGTGGCCGCGAAAGCCCTGTCCCACTTCTTGCTGTCGGGCGTTCCTCTGGTGTTGATGGCACCCATTCTCGGCCTGCAGTTCGGGCTGGATGCGCCATCCCTGGGAATTCTGATGCTGACACTGCTCCTGGGCACACCGACCTTGAGCCTGATAGGAAGCATTGGCGCCGCATTGACACTCGGTGTGCGAGGCGCCGGAGTTCTGCTGTCGCTCCTGATCCTGCCGCTGTACATTCCCGTCCTGATTTTTGGCGCAGGAGCTGTGGAAGCCTACACCTCTGATCTTGGTGTCCATGGGCATCTGTCCCTGCTGGCTGCGCTGTTGGTTCTTTCCCTGTTTTTTGCCCCCTTCGCCACAACGGCTGCACTGAAGATATCCCTGGAATGAAAACGAACAGCATTCACTGGTTCAAGTACGCTGCCCCCCAGAACTTCTACTTTCTGGCAGGCAAGATGTGGCCATGGTTCGCAGCACTGGCCGCCCTGCTGATGGTGGTGGGTTTGTGGATCTCCTTCTTTGTGGCGCCCGTGGATGCCCAGCAGGGGCAGGGCTACCGCATCATCTTTGTGCACGTGCCGTCATCGCAAATGTCGATGTTCATCTACATCGTGATGGCCGCCTGGGCCGGGGTCGGTCTGGCGTTCAATACGCGCCTCTCTGGGATGATGGCCGCTGCCCTTGCTCCTACAGGGGCCTTGTTTGCATTTCTCTCGCTGCTGACGGGGTCGCTCTGGGGGAAACCCATGTGGGGCACCTGGTGGGTATGGGACGCAAGACTCACCTCGACGCTGATCCTGCTCTTCTTTTACCTGGGATTTCTGGCATTGCAATCGAGCATTGACGATCCCCGCCGCGCAGACAAAGCCTGCGCCGTGCTCGCCCTGGTAGGGGTGGTCAACGTCCCCATCATCTATTTTTCCGTGAACTGGTGGAATACCTTGCACCAGGGAGCATCGGTTTCGCTGACACGGGCGCCCTCGATGGCAACACCCATGCTGTGGGGCATGCTGATCATGGTGCTGGCGTTCTGGATGTACGCCATCGCTGCTGCATTGGCTCGGGTGCGCAACATCATTCTTGAGCGGGAACGCCATACAGACTGGGTGAAAAATGCAGTGGAATAGTCTTTCCGAATTTCTTGCCATGGGCGGCTATGCACTTTATGTGTGGGGCAGCTTTGGCGCGACCGCCCTGGTCATGCTGTGCGAATCCTTGCTGATTCGCAGCCAGCGCAGACAGATTGTGCGAAACCTTCGCAACGGTGTTGACTCCCATCACGAATCATGAAACCACGTCACAAACGCGCTGCCGTCATTGCTGGCGGTCTGGCCGCCCTGTCGCTGGCGGCCTATCTGGTGCTGAACGCCTTTGAAAGCAACCTGGTGTTTTTCTTCAGTCCCAGCCAGGTGGCTGCGGGCGAGGCGCCCAAGAACCGCACCTTTCGGGTGGGCGGCATGGTCAAGGAAGGCTCCGTCGAGCGCAAGGACCTCACGGTGAAGTTCATAGTCACCGATACGGCCAAGGAGATGACGGTGACCTACACCGGCATCCTTCCTGATCTGTTCCGCGAAGGCAAAGGGGTGGTGGCCCAGTGCAAGCTCGGCGACAACGGACTGTTCACAGCAACGGCAGTGCTTGCCAAACACGACGAAAACTACATGCCCCCAGAGGCACAGCATGCCGTCGACCAGGCCCAGAAGACCATTGAAACGCTGAAATAACATGATTCCCGAACTAGGCCATTTCGCGCTGATCCTGTCGCTTTTTGTTGCGCTCGCGCTGGGGGTTTTGACCGTGATCGGTGGTCAGACCGGCCGCAGCGATTGGATCGCTCTGGCCCGCCCCGGCGCGCACGCGCTATGGCTGCTCACCGCCATCGCCTATGGCTGCCTGACCTATGCGTTCTACTCCAACGACTTTTCCGTCGTCTATGTGGTTCAGCACTCCAACTCCAGCCTGCCCGCGCTGTATCGGATCGCCGGAGTATGGGGCGGACATGAAGGCTCCTTGCTGCTGTGGCACTTCATGCTCACCTCGTGGATGTTGGCGGTGGCATTTTTCTCCCGCCAACTGCCCGACGCCATGGTGGCCAGGGTCCTGGGCATCCTCGGCTTGGTAGCGGTGGGCTTCCTGCTCTTCATGCTGCTGACGTCCAACCCATTCCTGCGGCTGACCGATATCCCTGCGGACGGACGCGATCTGAACCCCTTGCTGCAAGACCCCGGTCTGGTGTTTCACCCGCCCATGCTCTACATGGGTTACGTTGGCCTGGCCGTGCCATTCGCCTTTGCCATTGCCGCACTGCTGGGCGGACGCCTGGACGCCGCATGGGCCCGTTGGTCGCGCCCCTGGGCCACGGTGGCCTGGATGTTTCTCACCCTGGGCATTGCATTGGGCTCCTGGTGGGCCTACTACGAGTTGGGCTGGGGCGGCTGGTGGTTCTGGGATCCGGTGGAGAACGCATCCTTTCTTCCCTGGCTCGTGAGTGTGGCGCTGATCCACTCATTGGCGGTGACCGAAAAGCGCGGTCTGTTCCGCAACTGGACCATCGTGCTGGCCATCACGGCGTTCTCACTCAGTTTGCTGGGCACCTTCCTGGTGCGCTCCGGGGTGCTGACTTCGGTCCACGCTTTCGCCACAGACCCTCGGCGTGGCGTTTTCATTCTGGTGTTCCTGATCGCTGTCGTCGGCAGCTCCCTGACCCTTTTTGCCATGCGTGCCAGCAAGGTGCGCGCTGGTGGTTCGTTCAAGCTGGTCTCACGTGAAACCTTCCTGTTGCTCAACAACGTTCTGATGACCACCGCGGCCGCCACCGTGCTGCTGGGAACCTTGTATCCGCTGATCGTCGATGCGCTGAACCTGGGCAAGCTGTCGGTCGGCCCGCCCTACTTCAACGCCGTCTTTGTGCCAATCATGGTGCCTGTCCTGCTGTTCATGGTGGTGGGCACCTTTGCCCGCTGGAAAAGTGACGGCATCGCCGAGCTGTGCAAAAAGCTGGGCGCCACCGCCCTGATTTCCGTGGCATTGGGATGCACTTTGCCGATTCTGGCTGGCCATTGGTCGGCTGCAGTGGCCTTGGGCATGAGCCTGGCGCTGTGGATCGTGCTGTCTTCGGCACAGCACATCTACCGCCAGCTCCGAGATACGGCACGCTGGCGCTCCACACCCTGGTCGTTCTGGGGCATGCACATCGCCCACATCGGTGTGGCGGTCAGCACCCTCGGCGTTGTCATGGTCACCAACTACGAAACCGAAAAGGACGTGCGCATGACCGTGGGAGACACTGTCTCCGTGGGTGGCTATACCCTGCGGCTGACTGGCATACGCCAGACCCAGGGCCCAAACTACCGTGCGGACGTGGGTGATGTCGAGCTGATCCAAGATGGAAAGGTCTTGCGGCATCTGCATCCCGAAAAGCGCGCCTACTTCTCCACCACCATGCCCATGACCGAGGCTGCCATCGACACTGGGCTGGCCCGTGACGTGTATGTTTCCCTCGGAGAACAGTTGGAAGGGGGCGCGAACTCGGCGTGGGCTGTGCGCGTGTACTACAAGCCCTTCGTGAGCTGGATCTGGGGGGGTGCGTTGCTCATGGCCCTGGGTGGCACCCTGGCGGCACTGGACCGCCGCTATCGCAAGAAAAAGGCCGCGACAGCATCGGATGCGCTGGTTTCGGGTGCAACAGCATGAAAAAAGCACTGATTCCCCTGGGCGTATTTCTGGTTCTGGTGGTGTTTCTGGCCATCGGCCTGACCCGCGACCCCCGCGTGGTGCCCTCGCCCCTGATTGACAAGGCTGCGCCCGTTTTCGTCGCTCCCTTGCTCCACACGCCCGAAAAACAGTTCTCGGCCCAGGACATGCGCGGCAAGGTGTGGTTGCTGAACGTCTGGGCGTCCTGGTGCACTGCCTGCCTGCAGGAACACCCGGTGCTGATGGAATACGCCAAGAGCAAAAACATTCCGCTGATCGGTCTGAACTACAAGGACCAATCTGCCAACGGGCTGAAATGGCTGGCCCGCCATGGTGACCCCTATGACCTGTCGGTGGTGGACCCTGAAGGGCGCATTGGTATTGACTTTGGCGTCTATGGCGTGCCCGAGACCTTTTTGATCGACAAGGAAGGCAAGATTCGCTTCAAGCAGATCGGCCCCGTGACCGAGGAGGCTCTGCTCAAAACCATCCTGCCGCTGGCACAGGAACTGCAAAAATGAAATTCTGGCTTGCCCTGTTGCTGGCGTTGCAGTTCGCTCTGCCTGCCCACGCCAATGAAGCCCCTCCGCTGGCGCAAGACCCGGTGGTGGAAAAACGCATGGTCGCCATCTCGGCGGAGCTGCGATGCCTGGTCTGCCAGAACGAATCGCTGGCAGGCTCACGGGCCGATCTGGCCATGGACCTCAAGCGCGAGATCCGCTCCCAGATCCAGGCCGGAAAAAGTGACGCCGAGATCATGGACTTCATGGTCAGCCGCTATGGCGATTTCGTACGCTACCGCCCGCCCGTCAATCCTGTGACCTGGCTGCTCTGGTTTGGCCCCTTTGTATTGCTGGCGGGCGCAGTGTATGGGCTCGTGCGCATCGTCCGCACCCACCAACGTGACGCCGAACCTCAACCGCTTGACGAAGCCCAACGCGCCAAGGCGCAGTCAATCCTGCAAGCTCCGGACCGCCTTCCATGACCCTTTTCATTGCCCTCGCAGCGGCCTTGACCGTGCTGATCATCGTTTGGATGGTCTGGCCCCTGCTGCGTCCTACGCCGCTCAACAACGTCTCCAGCCTGCGACTGAACGCCGCCATCTACCGCGAACAGCTTGACGCTCTGGAGCGCGACCTGGCTAATGGTGCCATGACACCGGCCGACTATGAGGCCACCCGCGACGAGCTGCAACTGCGCCTGTTGGACGACACCGCAGAACCCGATGCCCCTGCCGCACCAACCGCCACACCCTTCTGGAGCGCACGACGCACTTCGGTATTGCTGGCCTTGGTATTGCCCCTGGGCGCCGCAGGCATGTACCACTTTCTGGGCAACCCTGCAGCACTGAGCCCTGCGCTCGCCCAGGCCGCAGCGCAAGAACAGGTGATCCAGATGGTGGAGTCCCTGGCCGCCAAACTCCAGGCCAATCCAGACAACCCCAAGGGCTGGGCCATGCTGGCGCGGTCCTACAAGGTCATGGGCCGACTGGATGAGGCCGCGCAGGCCTACGCCAAGGCCAGTGAAGCCATTCAGAACCACCCCGACTTCCTGGTGGACTATGCCGAACTGCTGGCCCTGCGGGCAGGCAATCGCATGGAGGGCCAGCCGCAGGAACTGGTTCGACAGGCCCTGAGTGTGGACCCCGAACACCCCAGCGCACTCATGATGTCCGGCGTTGCCGCCTATCAACAGGGCGACTTCGATCGCGCCGCAGCAGACTGGGAAAAACTGCTGGGACTCTTGGAACCGGGCTCCGAAGACGCCAAGGTCACCCAAGAGTACCTGGAAGACGCACGCCTCCAAGCCTCCAAGGCCAAGAAGCCATAGCCGACCCTGGTCTGGGGATGTGCGCAGGCGGCTCAGCCTGCGATCCCCCTTCCTGCGAAGCTGTCAGACACCTACAACCCACGCAAAAAACAAACACCATGCAGATCCATCGTTCGACAGCCCCTTCCCGACCCCAGGCACGCACGCTGGCCGCCCTGGTATCCCTGGCTTGTCTGCACATGGTGCCGGCACATGCCCAAAGCACAGCCCCACGCAACGCCCATGCGGCACTGCCCGAAATGGTGGTGAGCGGCTCGCGCAGCGAGCAGCTGAGCGACGAGCTGCCCTTGTCGATCGATGTGATTGACGCCCGCGCCCTGAGTGACCAGCAAAGCCGCGACGTGCGCGAGGCCCTGCGCGACCTGCCCAACACCTCCGTCAAGCATCCTCTGCCGCGCACCACGGTGGGGGGCGCCAACACCGTGGGCACCGGCCGCGACGGCAATGTGGGCCTGAACATCCGCGGGCTGGGTGGCAACCGCGTGCTCATGCTGGTCGATGGCATCCGCGTGCCCCGCAGCTATGCTTTTCGCACCACCACGTTCGACCGCGAATACCTGTCCATGGAGCTACTCAAGCGCATCGAGGTAGTGCGCGGGCCGGCATCTGCGCTGTATGGCTCCGACGGCATGGCGGGGCTGGTCAACTTCATCACCCACGAGCCAGCGGACTTTCTGACCAGCGCCAAGGGCGCCCCGCCCAAACAGGTGGGCGGGCGTATTTCTGCCGGCTGGAGCGGCGACGACAACGGCCGTGCGCTGGCGGCCACGGTGGCGGGCACTGCCAGCGACACCGTGCAATGGCTGGTCACCGCCAACGCCCGCCGCTCGCACGCCATGGACAACATGGGCACACGCGATACCTCTGACACCAGCCGCACCACACCCAACCCGCAGCACAACGAAGACAACGCCGTGCTGGCCAAGGTGGTGTTGCGACCTTCGGCCGCGCAGCGCCACGTGGTCACCCTGGAACATGTGGAAAAGCAGGCCGACGTAGACCTGCTGTCAAGCCGCGCGCCCCTGCCGCTGACGGGCAGTCCAACCGCCATCGCCGGCGCCGTCAGGGATGAAAACTCCAGCCGCACCATGGACCGCAGCCGCTTCACCTGGGATGGCCGCTACACCCTGGGTGCCAGCTGGGCCGACCAGCTGCAGACGGTGCTGGCCGTGCAGCACGCCAGTTCCCGCCAGGTAGGCACCAGCGTGCGCAACACCCTGCCCTTGCGCGTTCGCGACAACTCCTATTCCGAAGACACCTGGCAGGCAGGCCTGCAGGCCGAAAAAACGCTGCGCACACCCGGCGGCTGGGCTCACAAGCTCACCTATGGCATCGACCATATCCGCAGCGACATCAGCAATGTCTACACAGGCGTCGCCCCGCTGCCGCCCGAGGTGTTTCCGCTCAAGCGTTTTCCGGACACGCGCGAGACCAGCAGCGCCGTGTATGTTCAGGCGGAATCCGTCATTGACCGATGGAGCATCACCCCGGGGCTGCGGTGGGACCACTTTGCGCTGGACGTGACCACCCAGGCCGGCTTTTACCCGCCCGCCGCCAAACCCGGCCAGTCGCTCTCGGGCTCGGCGCTGTCGCCAAAGCTGGGGGTGCTGTACCGCGCCACTTCACAGTGGAGCGTGTTTGGACAATATGCCACGGGGTTTCGCGCACCCGATGCAGCGCAGATCAACGGCTACTACGAAAACGCCGCCGAGCAGGTCACCATCATTCCCAACCCCGACCTCAAGCCTGAAAAAAGCCGGGGCCTGGAACTGGGTGCGCGCGGCCGGTTCGACCGCCTGAAGCTGGATGCGGCCATCTTCGCCAACCAGTACTCCAACCTCATCATGGACACCGTGCTCATCCGCGGCACTGGCACAGCCGCAGACCCCCGCGTTTTCCAGACCCTCAATACCGAGCGGGCCCGCATCACCGGCATCGAGGTCAAAGGGATCTACGACTGGGGCCCCATCGCGGGCGGGCGCGTCAGCACCCCCTTTAGCTGGGGCCGCGCCAAGGGCGTGAATCGTGCAACCGGCGCGCCACTGAACTCCATCGACCCCCAACAGATCAGCCTGGGGGTGCAATACGACACCGCCGCCTGGGGCCTGCGTGCCGACCTGCGCCACCACGGCGCCAAAAAGGCCAGCGACATCGACAGCGCCTCCGCCGTCAAGGCGCCCAACACGCAGTTCACCATCGGGCAGGCCACCACGCTCGACCTGTCGGCCCAGTGGCGCCTGAGCAAGGACCTGCGGCTGAACGTTGCCGTAACCAACGTCACCAACCGCAAATACTGGCTCTGGCCAGACGTCTATGGCCTGGCCGCGTCCAGCACCGTGAATGACGCCTACACCCAGCCAGGCCGAAGCCTGAAGGCATCACTGGTAATGGATTTCTAAGGCAGGCACGGCCACCTGATGAAACTTGCGGGCAGCGCGGAACGTGCAGAAACAAAGACACACCGCCTGCCGCCACCAGGGCTAAGGCACCCCCGCGTTGTTCGGTGCCGCGTGGCGACACGCAACAACGCTCAGTGGTTACGCCACTTTTGCACCATCACCTGCTGAATCTTGCCCTTGAAGAAGTACCGGCGGTCCGTCGCCCCCTGGGGGTCGGCGCCGATCACCACCGGGCTGTTGTTCAGTGTGACACCGCCGGAGATCGACGCAGAGGCCATGCGCTCAACGTTGTTGACCCACAGGCGCACAGCGCCGTTGCCGTCGTACGCGCCGATGATGAAGTAGGAGTTGGTTCCGTTCAAACCGATGAGCGGGGTGGTGGCATAGGAATAACCGCCATTCACATGCACCCCAAACCGCAGCTGCATTCCGGCTTGCTCCAGTGCAAAACCGCCTGCGTCGCTCTTGGCCACGATGCTCGCCGTGCCCCCCGAGGTCAAGTCGTCAAAGTTCACCACGGCCGTCACCAGAAAGCCGCCGTCTGTGGCGTTGTCCGCATCCCAGGTGGTAACGCTCTGGGTGCCCGTGAACACCATGCTGCCGCCAATGCGGTCTTCATCACTGGTGACGGACAGCCACTCCAGCCCGGGCATGGTGTTGCTGCTGGCCAAAGCATAGTCCGCCGTATTGGTGCGGCGGTAGCTCAGCGGATAGGCGCTTTGGCGGGCGGCGTTCAGATAAACCAGCGAGGTGTTCTCCTGCACCAACGCACGCACATTTGACGACAGGGCCGTGGCGGCCAGATCGTAGTCAGTGGTGATGAAATCCACATCTTCACGCAGCGCCGATATAAAGGCCTCCCCCATGCTGGCGGGTACCGTGTAGATGCCTGCACCCAGCCCAAGTTGCCTGGCTTGCTCGAGTTTGCCGAACAGATCTGAAGTCTGGTATTGCAGTTCCACGCCGTCAAAGCCCAGGCTCTTGGTCGCGCGAATGTTGTTGCGGATATCGCTTTCAATCAGCGTATGAAGGCGGATATGGTCGCGGATACCGGCAAATTCGCTGGTCGCCAATAGCGCCTGGGCCCGCACCAGGTGTTGGTGGCGACCATCCATGAAAGCGCGCAGAAATACGGGGCGCCCGGCTGCGGCATAGCCCTTGTCGCGCACCGTGCGCAGCACGCTCCGCATCAGCGAATCGCTGAATGCCGGGGATGAATAGGTTTCCTTGACCTCCAGAAACAGCATGCGGTCGCTTTGCTGCAAGCTGGCATTGGCCAACGTGGCATCGAACGTACCGTGCGCGATTTCGCCATCGTTGTGCTCCACATACACCTTTCCGTCTGCATGCAGGGTCAGGTCCAGTTCCACCAGGTCAAAGCCACGGCCCAGCGCTTTCGACACTTTTGCCTCAGTCTGCGCAGTGTTGTCGCCGTAGCAGTTGTGGCACGACATGGCCACCTGGTGGCCCAAGGGGGTCGTGGGCAAGGCGCGGCTGATACCGCTCCAGTAGGTGCTGGCCCCAAGGGCCTTGGTGCTACCGCCCTGGACCGCGGGCTCGGCAACTTCCCCGCCACCGCCACAGGCGCTGAGCATGGCGGCAGCCACCAATGTTGCGATTGTGATTTTTTGCATGAAGACTCCTCTCTTTTGAATGAAGAGGAAAAGATCGCATGGCCAGATCACAGGGGCATGACAGAACGGCGATGGGAGTGCACGAGTTCAGTGACAAAGGCAATAGCACTACCCCACGTCCAAGCACGCGAGTTGGCTGAACAGGTGTAAATCAAGATCGGCATCCCCAGTCGCCAGTGGCTACACCTGTACATTGAAAGCCGAGACCGCATCCCAAGCGGGGCGAAAGCGATGCAGCAGGGTCGCAACGCCGCGCAGCGAACCATCGAGTTGACACCCATTTTTCATGGATATAGATATCAAGCTCGGTTGTCATTTCGCGCCGAAATTTGTCTGGTGATGTACAAAAAAACGTTAGCCCCTGCAAAAATCACCCGCGCACCAGCCAGTTGAAACAACCCAGTATTAAGGGTTTCACGCTCCTACTCAGCGTGGCAGCGTGCATGGGAAACCGGCGCGTGACCGCCTCAGGTAGCTGCAAGTTTGGCTGGCCCGGCCCACTCAATGAAAATCCCGGCTGCCCTGCAACGCCTGCGCCATGCGCCCCAGCAGGGGCGTGAGGTCTTTGAAACGCTGGGCCACCAGGTGGCGCACCACGGCCTGGCCGTCGGGCCCATGGGGGCTGCACTGCCACACGCCCTCCACCGCCAGCAGGCGCGCACCCAGTAGTGGCTGACGCCAATGCTCCACCAGTGCGGGCCACACGATCACGTTGACGGGGCCGGTCTCGTCTTCGAGCGTGACAAACATCGTGCCCTTGGCCGTGCCGGGGCGCTGGCGCATGGTGACGATGCCGCAGGCGCGCACCTTGCGGCCGTTGGGTGCGCTGTGCAGCTGCAGTGCGGTCTGCAGGCGCCAGCGGGCCAGGCGCGGGCGCAGCAGGGCCAGCGGGTGGCGACGCAGGGTGAGACCGGTGGCTGCATAGTCGAAGACGATTTCCTCGCCCTCGTGCGCAGCGGGCAGCGCCAGCGGCACTTCGTGCACGGGCACATCGCGCCACAAGGCAGGTGCGGTGTGCTGCGCAGCGGCATCCCACATTTGTTGACGGCGGTGGCCCGAGAGGCTGGCCAGCGCATCGGCTGCGGCCAGGGCCTGCAGGTCTTGCTGGCTCAGTTGCGCACGCAAGGCCAGGTCTTCGGTGCTGGTGAAACATGTGGCAGGCACGAATTCGGGCGCAAGCGCGGGTGCGGGTGCAGCGCCTGGCTTGCCCGCCACGGCCGCGTCGTGCAGCGCTTGCCGGATCTGCACCAGCCGCTGGCCCGCAGCGGTGGCCAGGCCACTGACCAGCCGCAGCCCCAGGCGCACAGCGGGCTGGGGCAGTGCCACGCCCGGCACGGCGGCCAACGGGCCTTCGAGGGTGCAATCCCAGTGGCTGGCCAGCACATCAATGGGCAGCACGCGCACGCCGTGGCGGCGCGCGTCTTGCACCAGTTGCGAAGCGCTGTAAAAACCCATGGGCAGTGAATTGAGCAGCGCCGCCAGAAAACACGCGGGTTCGTGGCACTTGAGCCAGCTGCTGGCATAAGACAGCAGCGCAAAGCTGTGGGCGTGGCTTTCAGGAAAGCCGTATTCGCCAAAGCCCAGCATCTGCTGAAAAATGGCCTGTGCGAATTCGGTGCGGTAGCCGCGTGCCTCCATGCCGCCGATCAGCGGGCGCTCGAACCGGTGCACGCCGCCCTTGCGCTTCCAGGCGGCCATGGACCGGCGCAGGTCGTCGGCCATGCCGGGGCCAAAGCCCGCCGCGATCATGGCGATCTGCATCACCTGTTCCTGAAAGATGGGCACGCCCAGCGTGCGCGCCAGGGCGGCTTCGAGTTCGGGTTTTTCCAGCTCCAGCGGCTGGCCGTGCCGCCGCCGCTCGCGCGCCTGCAGGTAGGGGTGCACCATGCCGCCCTGGATGGGGCCGGGGCGCACGATGGCCACCTGGACCACCAGGTCGTAGAACACGCGCGGCTGCAGGCGCGGCAGCATGCTCATCTGCGCGCGGCTTTCGATCTGGAACACGCCCACGGTGTCGGCGGCACAGATCATGTCGTAGGTGGCCGCATCTTCGCGGGGGATATCGGCCAGCCCCCATGGCTCGCCGCGCAGCACGGCACGCAGCTGGAGGCAGCGGCGCAGCGCGCTGAGCATGCCCAGCGCCAGCACATCGACCTTGAGCAGCCCCATGGTGTCCAGGTCGTCCTTGTCCCACTGGATGACGCTGCGGCCCTCCATGCTGGCGGGCTCCACCGGCACCAGGCGCGTGAGCTTGCCCTGGGTGAGCACGAAGCCACCCACATGCTGGCTCAGGTGGCGCGGAAACCCCTTGAGCTGCGCGGCCAGCTCCAGCCACAGCGCGGCGGTGTGCCGGTGCAGCGGCACCCCCAGGCCTTTCGCCAGCTCTTGCAGACGGTCGGCAGCAATGCCTTCGTCAAACCAGTGGTGGTCTTTGGCAAAGGCATCCACCAAGGCGGGCGCCACGGCCAGCGCCTTGCCCACATCGCGCAGGGCGCTGCGCGTGCGGTAGGTGGCGACCACGGCGGTAATGGCGGCGCGCTCGCGGCCGTATTTGGCATAGATGTACTGGATGACCTCCTCGCGCCGGTCGTGCTCGAAGTCCACGTCGATGTCGGGCGGCTCGCTGCGCTCTTTGCTTATGAAGCGCTCGAACAGCAGGTGCGAATCTTCGGGGGCCACCGCCGTGATGCCCAGCACATAGCAGACGACCGAGTTGGCGGCCGAGCCCCGCCCCTGGCACAGGATGCCCTGGCTGCGCGCAAAGCGCACGATGTCGTGCACTGTGAGGAAGTACATCTCGTACTGGCAGTGCGCAATCAGCGCAAGCTCCTTGCGGATCTGTGCGGCAATCCAGTCGGGCACCCCTTGCGGATAGCGGCCCATGGCCCCCTCTTGTGCCAGCCAGGCCAAGGCCTGGGCCGGCGTCATGCCGGGGGGCACGGTCTCCAGTGGGTACTGGTAGCGGATCTCGCCCAGGCTGAAAGTGCAGCGCGCTGCCACCGTGAGCGTGGCGGCCAGCAGCTCGGGCGGGTAGATGCCTGCCAGGCGCACGCGCTGGCGCAGGTGGCGCTCGGCGTTGGGCTGCAGGGCAAAGCCGCATTCGGCCACGCTGCACCCTCGCTGCACGGCCGTGATCACGTCCTGCAGCGGCTTGCGCGAGCGGGCGTGCATGTGCACGTCGCCCGCCGCCACCAGCGGCAGGCCCAGCGCCGCGCCCGCACGCTGCAGCGTGGCCAGCCACAGGCTGTCGTCGGGGGCCAGATGCAGCTCTACCGCCAGCCAGAGGTGGCCGTCAAAATTCAAGCCAAATTGGGCTCTAGCGCTTGATAGGCAAGCGCTGACAGCTACAAAATCAGAAGCACCCATGCGCTCGCGGCACGGGGCCAGCAGCAGCTCGCACCCCTGCAAAAGGCTGAAGGGGCTGCCCGGGCCTACGTGGTATTGCCCCTTGGGCGCCGCCGCGCGGGCCGCGGTGATGAATTCGCACAGATTGCCCCACCCCTGCGCATCCCGCGCCAGGGCCACCAGTCGCAGGTCGCCCCACACAAACTCGCTGCCCACGATGAGGTGCAAGCCGCATTCCTTGGCCGCCTCCCAGGCACGCACCACACCCGCCACCGAGCACTCATCGGTCAGCGCCAGGGCCTGGTAACCCAGTTGGGCGGCACGGGCCACCAGTTCCTTGGGATGGGAGGCACCGCGCTGAAAACTGAAGTTGGACAGGCAATGCAGCTCGGCATAGCCCGGCAAGGGCGCAGGCGATGGCATGGCGCCCCCGGATGGAGCGGACATTGCGGACGGCATGGAGGAAGACGCCATGGTCTCACCCAAAAATGCCGTGCAGGAACCAGCGGTGCGGCTGCGCGGCCGTCATCGCGCCCTTTTGCGTTGCGTCCTTTTGCGTCGCGTCCTTTTGCACCGCACCGCCTGGCTGCGGTGCCAACCGCTCACGAAACACCCACACCAACCCCGCCACATCGTTGTGCGCCACAAAATAGTCGCGCAGCGCCAGGCCAGCGCAGGCATTGCCCGGGTCGCCAGCGCCCTCGTCCTCGGCCGACCACCAGCCCGCCTCGAACCGGTGCGGCCCCGCCAGCAGGCGCAGCACGCCGTGGTGGCAGGGGCGGTTGCCCTGCACCGCCAGCCGCCGGGGTGGGCGCAGCAGCCAGGTGGGCCACAGGGTGGCATCGGGGGCTTTTGTGCCGGTGTTTTGGATGCCGGTGTGTGCCCGGTCCTGTGCCAGCACCTCGGCTGCGGGGTGCCACTGCTGCATGCGTTCGGGCCGGTGGTCGGCCTGCAGCACGGGGGCCACCACATGGTCGGCCCCCAAGCGGGCCGACAGGCGCTCAAGCAACTGGTGCAAGGCCTCGCCGGGTGCTCCACCCGGGTCGTCACGGCCACCGCCCACGCCATCCCCGGGCGGCAGCACGCTGGCACTTCGGTGCGGCAGCGGGGCGGATTCGAGCAGGCGCAGCGTGATCTGGTTGACCGGTGCCGCCAGTGTTGTGCGCGCCAGGTTTTCAGACAGCAGGCGCCGCAGGTGCGCCATGTCTTGCGTGGCTTGGGCGGTGCGCACCGGCAGGGCCTGCGTGGGGGCAATTGCCACGCCATCAATGCGCCGCAGGTCGTGGCGCCAGGCCAGCTCCAGCGCCAGTGCGCCCTGCTGGCGCGCCTGCAGCCAGCCCTGCAGGGCCGTGAGGCAGCGGCTGACACTCCAGAGCAGCGCATCGGCCGACTCGGCCAGTGCAGGCAGCTCGGCGGTCAGCGCAAACTGCTCGGGCAGCTCCAGCCAGGCATGGGCTTCGGGGGCATCGCCCAGGGCCTGATCCAGCACCCGCAACACCCTGGCACCAAAACGCCTGGCCACCCCGGCACGCGGCAGCGCCCGCAGGCCCCCCCAAGTTCGGCAACCCATGCGCTCCAGGCTGGCCACATGCGGGCGCAGGGCGGTCAGCGTGTGCAAAGGCAAGCCCTCCACGTTGTGCCTTGATGGCGTACGCCCGGCCTGCGCCATGCGCAGCCAGGCCTGCGCTACCAGGGCTGTCGGCCCGCAGCCCCACACCGCCTGCGTGCCAGGCGGTGGTACCCCCGCCTCCCGGGTGGCTGGGTGATCCGGCAGCCCGACCGATGCATCGGCCCAGGCCTGCAGCACCTGCGCCAGCAAGGCATCGCGCCCGCCCCAGAGCCGCTCGGTGGTGGACACCTCCAGCAGCACGGTGTCGCCATCCACCAGCGCCACGCGCGGCGTAAAGCGCAAGGCCCACCAGCCCGCCGCCGCCGCTTGCATGGCAGCGCCCGGAATTGCCGCGGGCTCATCGCACCAGGGCAACGGCAGCGCGATCCAGTGCATGGTCTTTCCTCTCTGGCATGGTCCTCAGAGTCCCTGGTGCCAGGCGCAGCGGCAATGCTTGTGCGGGGCTGTGGCGCACCACCGTTGCACGGGCCACCACCTGCGCAGCGCGCCGCCGCTCGGCCTGCGCCGCCAGCACCTGTGCCAGACGGGGGTGGCAGCCCGGCAGATCCAGCCCCTGCACCAGGGGCGGGCCCCGGCGCTTGAGGATCTGCACCTGCATGCCGGGCGATATGACGGCATCCCCCGGCAGGGCCAGCCCCTGCACCTGAAGCCGCAGCAAGGCGGGCGATGCCTGCGGTGCTGCACTGGCCGGGCGAAACACCCACAGCAGCTGCTGCTGTTGTGCCGCTGCCAGCTGCAACCTGCGCAAGGCGGCAGATTGCGCCTGGGGCAACCAGGCCATGACAGCCAGCACTTCACGGCAGCGCAGCGCCTGCTCGGCCGCCCAGAGCGCAGCCTTGGCGTTGTCGGCACGCACCACGCACAAGCGCTCTGCCAAAAGCCCCTGCGCCTTGAGTGCCGGGCCAAAAGGTTCACACGGTGGCGCCACCACCACCACGCACCCCACGCGCCGGGCCGCTGCCTGCGCCAGTGCGGGCAACACCAGCTGCCATTCGTGCAGGCCCGCCATGGGTTGCAATACCTCGCTCAAGGCCCCCACGGGCCAGCCACCGCCTGGCAGCTGGGCATCGAGCAGCGCGTATCCCGTGGGCTGCGCTGGCTGCGAGCCCGCACCCAATGCGTCCGCATGCCAGACACCGGGCACGGCAGACGGCAGGTCGAACGCAACCCGCAGATGGGGGCGTGGTGCAGGCATGGTGGTACAGGGGCTTCAGAAAACGAAAACACTGTAAATATAACCAGTATTTTGAATCGTGGGCCAAAACTTGCCACAGGGTTTTGGGCGGTCGGCCCTTCTTGCCTGCGCCCAACGAAGCAAGTGCCACCATGGCGCCCGCAAGACAGCAGCAGGTGAACGCGCGCCATAGTCCCGCCGCAAGGCGGCCATCCATGACCATGCCCCGGCGCCCCAGCGCATTGGCACAGGGCAAGCCTGCCGCCCCAGTTGGTTTGTCGTGACAGCCGCCCACGGTTCTGGGCGAACCATGGCAACCGTGTTTCCGAAAGGCTGACGGCTACAACTTGCGCATCGCCCAATCACACCAGTCGGCCACTGCCGCATCCGCAGGGCTGGCGCGATCCGTCAGCTGGGGCCAGCGGCGGTAGCAGGCGTTGACGATGCTTTGCAGCTGCCACAGCGCTTCGCGCCCTACCAGAGCGACTTCGGCCAACCCCAAGGCGTCGCCTTGCAGCTGTTCAAGCAGATCGCCTTGCTGCCGAGGGTGGGATCCGGCTTCGATCAGCGCCTTTTGCAGTGCCTGCAGCCGGATATCGGCAAAGGCGAACACACTGCCCGGCTCTTGCCTGGCGGCGGGGGGCAATGCCGCCTTGAGCTGCTCCCATTGCTCAAAGGCGCCCGCCAGGGTATCGATTTGCACCGGCGCGTCGGCGCCCAGGGGCATCAGGGCGGAATCGCGCGCCACGTCTTCATGCAGCAGGGGCAGCACATGGGCCACCAGTGCGGCCGGGAACTTGCGGTGGTTCAGGCGCAGCACCAGAGACAACCGCTGGGCAGGCATGTCGGTGTATTTTTCGTAGAAGGCCGTCACCACCTCGGCCAGCAGCAGGATGCGCCCCATGGGCGAAATTTCCGCCCCAGGCAAGCCGCGCGGATAACCGCTGCCATCCATGCGCTCGTGGTGCTCTAGCACGGCAATCTCCACCGATCGGGGATAAACGCCGGCATCCTTGAGCATCAGCATCGAGGTGATGGGATGGGCCACCAAATGCTTGCGCTGCACACCCGTGACCTTGTTGAGGGGGTCCATCCAGGAGGGATCCATGTGCAGCACACCGGCGTCGTGCAGCAGCGCGGCAGCGGCCAGCGGCACGCAATCACGTTCGCTCAGGCCACTTTTCAGCCCCAGAAAAACGGCCACCATCATCATTTGCAGGCTGTGCTCGAAAAGGCCTGGCCGCTGGTCGCGCATGACGGTGAGTTTGAAGGCAACAGGATCGGGCAGAGACACGGAGCGCAAAGGCGCCAGCAGCTTGCCTGCAGAACCCAGGGCCTGCGCCAGCATCTGGGGCAAGACGCCCTGTTCGGCCAGATCCTGCCCGGCTGCAATCAGCGCCGGCACATCCACCGCATTCTCGACCGTGAGGTGCCGATCGATGGGTTCGCGCAGCTTGTGCTGCACCAGCCGGTCGTAAAGGCGGCTGTCGATGCGGGCCCCTTTTTCCACCAGCTTGATGCCGTTGTCGGTATAGATGGCGTCCTGGGTTACCACCGCACGCCGGTCGGCCATGTCGGTGAGCGCACGCAGGTAGTGCGGGCTGTCAGGGGCAGTGGCCGCCAAAAATGGATCAGTCATGCGGAAACTTCAAATGGGACTGCCTTGAATATAAGACCATAGCGGTCGGACTTCGCTGGCAAAAGGCCCGCTTGCGCGGGCCCTTCTTGAGTGAAGTCAAGCTCTGCCCTCACTGCAGCAGCGTGACACCCGTTTTGGACTGCAGCGTGTCAAACGTCACGCCAGGCGCCAGCTCCACCACCTTGAGGCCCAGCGGCGTCACGTCCATCACGGCCAGGTCGGTGATGATGCGGTCCACCACGCCCACACCCGTGAGCGGCAGCGTGCACTGGGGCAGGATCTTCATGTCCTCGGTGCCGTCTTTCTTGCGCGCAACATGCTCCATGAGCACGATCACGCGCTTGACGCCAGCGACCAGGTCCATGGCGCCGCCCATGCCCTTGACCATCTTGCCGGGGATCATCCAGTTGGCCAGGTCGCCCTGCTCGCTGACCTGCATGGCACCCAAAATGGACAGGTTGATCTTGCCGCCACGGATCATGGCAAAGCTGTCGTGGCTGCCAAAAATGGACGAGCCGGGAATGGTGGTCACGGTCTGCTTGCCGGCGTTGATGAGGTCGGCGTCCACCTTGTCTTCGGTGGGAAACGGGCCAATGCCCAGCATGCCGTTCTCGGACTGCAGCCACACTTCCTTGTCGCCGGTGAAGTTGGCCACCAGCGTGGGAATGCCGATGCCCAGGTTCACATAGAAACCGTCTTCGAGTTCTTGGGCCGCACGGGCGGCCATCTGGTCTTGGGTCCAAGGCATGGTCAGGCTCCTGCTTTCTCTGTGACGGTTCTTTTCTCGATGCGCTTTTCAGGGTGGGCGTTGTGCACGATGCGGTGCACATAGATGCCGGGCAGATGGATCTGGTCGGGGTCGATCGCGCCCGTTTCCACCACCTCTTCCACCTCCACGATGCACAGCTTTCCGGCCATGGCCACGGCGGGATTGAAGTTGCGTGCCGTCAGGCGAAACTGCAGGTTGCCCGATTGGTCGGCGCGCCAGGCTTTGACCAGCGACACATCGGGCACCAGCGAGCGCTCCATCACATAGGTTTCGCCATCGAACTCACGCAGCTCCTTGCCATCGGCCACGATGGTGCCCACGCCGGTCTTGGTGAAGAAGGCCGGAATGCCGGCACCACCGGCACGCAGCTTTTCGGCCAGCGTGCCCTGGGGCGTGAACTCCAACTCCAGTTCGCCGGCCAGGTACTGGCGCTCGAACTCCTTGTTCTCGCCCACATAAGACGAAATCATTTTTTTGATCTGGCGCGTTTCGAGCAGCTTGCCCAGGCCAAACCCGTCCACGCCCGCGTTGTTGGAAATCACCGTGAGGTTTTTCACCCCGGTATCGCGCAGTGCATCGATCAATGCCTCGGGAATACCGCACAGGCCGAAGCCACCCACGGCCAGCAACTGGCCATCGGCAACCACGCCCTCAAGGGCCTTGGCTGCAGAAGGAAATAACTTTTTCACCACGCTCTCCTTGATAGATTGGATACGCTACGATACTACGTAGACTTGTAAGTAGTACCCCGTAAAGATTTGCACTATGGACGTTGATTACAGACTGGCCTTTGAATTTGCTCCCGTGGGTTTGGTGCTTTCACGCAACCGCACCATGATGGACTGCAACCGGCACGTCTGCGAGATGTTTGGCGCTTCGCGCGAGGTCCTCATCGGCCAGTCGTTCCAGATACTGTATCCAAGCGCAGACGAGTATGAGCGCCTGGGCGCGCACATGGAACCCATCCTGAACGCCAAGGGCCACTACGCCGACAACCGCATCATGAAGCGTGCCAACGGCGAAGTCTTCTGGTGCCATGTCTCGGGCCGCGCGCTGAACCGCGATGCGCCCCATGAATCGGGCATCTGGAGTTTTGAAGACCTGAGCGCCCAGCGCCCCGTGAAGGCCGATTTGACGGGCCGCGAACGCGAAGTGGCAGCGCGCCTGCTGGAGGGGCTGACCTCCAAGGAGATCGGCCGGACGCTGGAAATCAGCCATCGCACGGTGGAGATTTACCGGGCACGCCTCATGCGCAAGTACAACGCGTCCACCGCAGCAGACCTGGTGCACAAGCTGCTGGCCGGGGGCTGAAAGAAAGACGTTCAGCCCTGCTTCGGCCCGTCGATCACCTCAGCGGCCGTGCGAAAAGCCTCCACCGCCGTGGGCACGCCGCAGTAGATGCTGGCGTGCAGCAACACTTCCTGGATTTCTGCCGCCGTCGCACCGTTGTTGAGCGCGCCGCGCACATGGCCCTTGAGCTCGTGCTGCTTGCCCAAGGCGGTAAGAAAAGCCACCGTGATCAGGCTGCGCGTCTTCATGTCGAGTCCTGGGCGCTGCCATACATCGCCCCACGCATTGCGAGTGATGAACTCCTGAATAGGCTGCGTGAACTCTGTCACACCGTCGAGAGCACGTGCAACGAAATCCTCTCCCATCACCGCTTTACGCTGAATCAATCCAGCGTCGTACTGGGCCTGTTGGTGCGCGTCCATGGTCTTGTACCTTTATACAAAACCGTCATCATGCGGCAAGGCTTGGAATGCCTATCGCCACCATGCAGAAATACGATCCCCGCGACCTTGCGGTAAAATTGCAATAATTGATAATCATTTTACTGGCGATACAGATGATCTATTCATCAGGTGCCGCCAAGCCTTCCCGCTTGCGCCTTGGCATTGCTGTGGCACGAGCGTTTTCCAGCCAGTCTGACCACCAATGAAAGGGACATCGCCATGACCAAACTCACCACCGTTGCAGGCGCGCCGGTTGCCAACAACCAGGACTCGCTGACCGCCGGCCCGCGCGGCCCCATGCTGCTGCAGGATGTGTGGCACCTGGAAAAGATGGCCCATTTCAACCGCGAAGTGATCCCCGAGCGCCGCATGCATGCCAAGGGTTCGGGCGCGTTTGGCACTTTTACCGTCACCCAGGACATCACGCGCTACACGGCGGCCAAAATCTTTTCTGCAGTGGGCAAGCAGACCGAAATGTTCGCGCGTTTTTCTACCGTGGCCGGCGAGCGCGGTGCGGCAGATGCCGAACGTGACATCCGCGGGTTCGCCATGAAGTTCTACACCGAAGAAGGCAACTGGGACCTGGTGGGCAACAACACGCCGGTGTTCTTCTTTCGCGACGCGCTCAAGTTCCCCGACCTGAACAAGGCCGTCAAGCGCGACCCGTACACCAACATGCGCAGCGCCGAGAGCAACTGGGACTTCTGGACCAGCCTCCCCGAAGCGTTGCACCAGATCACCATCGTGATGAGCGACCGCGGCATTCCGCGCGGCTACCGGCACATGCACGGCTTCGGCTCGCACACCTACAGCTTCATCAACGCGGCCAACGAGCGCTTCTGGGTCAAGTTCCACTTCGTGAGCCAGCAGGGCATTGAAAACCTGTCGGATGCCGAAGCCGCCGCCGTGGTCGCGGGTGACCGCGAAAGCAGCCAGCGCGACCTGCTCGAAGCCATCGACCGGAGCGAGTTCCCCCAATGGAAACTGTGCGTGCAGATCATGCCCGAGGCAGATGCCGCCACCTACCGCTTCCACCCGTTCGACCTGACCAAGGTCTGGAGCAAGAAGGACTATCCGCTCATCGAAGTGGGCATCGTCGAGCTCAACCGCAACCCGCGCAATTACTTTGCCGATGTCGAGCAGGCCTCGTTCACCCCCGCCAACATGGTGCCGGGCATTGGCCCCTCGCCCGACCGCATGCTGCAGTCGCGCCTGTTCTCTTACGGTGACGCGGCGCGCTACCGCCTGGGTGTCAACCACCACTCCATCCCGGTGAACGCGCCCCGCTGCCCCGTGCACAGCTACCACCGCGACGGTGCCATGCGCGTGGACGGCAACCACGGCGGCACGATTGCGTATGAGCCCAACACCAAGGGCGAATGGCAAGAGCAGCCTGCCTACGCAGAGCCACCGCTGGCCCTGCACGGCCCCGCCGACCGCTGGGACTACCGCGCCGACGACAACGACTACTTCACCCAGCCGGGCGACCTGTTCCGCCTGATGACACCCGACAAGCAGCAGCTGCTCTGCGAGAACACGGCACGCAACATTGCCGGGGTGTCCCAGCACATTGTTGACAAGCACATCGCGCACTGCACGCAGGCCGACCCGGCCTACGGCGCAGGCGTGGCGCGCGCCATCGAAGCGCAGCGCGCCGGTCGCCTCTAAAACGCCCCTGCGCGGACCAGCGCAGCAGCCCCCGCAACCGCGCTGGCGGTGCGGGGGCTTTTTCATGGCTATGCTGGAGCCCTGACATTCGTAAGGAGACAACCCCCATGGCCGCGCGCTACCCTTTTCCCGATCTGAACACCCTGCCCGAGGACATCCGCACCCGCATCCTTGAGGTGCAGGAGAAGGCGGGCTTCATCCCCAACGTGTTTCTGGCGTTTGCGCGCCGCCCGGCCGAGTGGCGGGCGTTTTTCGCCTACCACGACGCACTCATGCTCAAGGAAGAAGGCAGCCTGACCAAGGGCGAGCGCGAGATGATCGTCACTGCCACCAGCGCGGCCAACCAGTGCCTGTATTGCGTGGTGGCGCATGGCGCGATCCTACGGATCTACGAGAAGAAACCGTTTGTGGCCGACCAGGTGGCCGTGAACCACCGCAAGGCCGACATCACGCCGCGCCAGCGTGCCATGCTCGACTTTGCAATGAAGGTGTGCCAGCGCGCACACGAAGTGGAAGACGCCGACTTTGCTGCCC